>RCUF01000165.1_pt1 | contig 31151 bp, 33 predicted proteins | sample 2166311 | NCBI WGS metagenome assembly RCUF01 (sample SAMN09932608, study PRJNA488358) | compost metagenome | feature: garden; material: soil; isolation source: compost soil in 4-hydroxybenzonitrile-enriched culture | place: Germany: Experimental Botanical Garden Goettingen | collected 2016-01-27
CCTCTGCAACAGCAACATAGTAATTAGAATTCTCGTTAATTCTTCTAAGTTGTTCTTCCATCTTATCTTTATCAGAGTCTTTTCCAATAAAATCAACAAAAAGATTAGATAAATCATCAATATCCTTTGTATCTGCTCTTCTTATAAAATATTGCATCAGAATTACCCCTCTGTTAAAAATTCGCTTGGATGCAGTGTTATCGAATATTTATCAGTCCAAGCGTGCAATAATACGAGCGATCGATGAATCTGTATTAATAAGTAATGGAAGTGCAATGATTTCAAAGGAATTAACCTTCAATAATTGATCAACATTAGTTAGATTTTCAGCAATTAGCACTTGATTACTAAACAAATATTTATGAATTTCAAATGGGAATTTATCCGGGGAAGGCATATCCATTCCAATCAGTTTTATTTTCTTTCGCACTACTAATTCAGCAAATTCCTTCGTTAACGTTGGATGCTCTGTAAAATACTTCTCTTGCCCAAAATAGATACTATGGCCAGTATACAGAATTAAAATAGTTCCTTCACTTATCAAGTGTTCATACTCATCCTTATATTCAATTCGATTCATTCCAGATACATTTAACAATGTTCCTTTCCCTACAAATGAATCCAGAGGAAAATCACTTATAAATAGTTCTGACTTGATTAAATGCATAGGACCATCTATATGAGTACCTGTATGCATATTGATTGTTAATTGATGGTTACAATAACCATCAGTCGTCAATGTATTGGTCTGTATTAATTCCATCTCACTATCACCTGGATACACAGGAATCTGATTTTGAATAATATGAGTCAGATCTATAAACTTCATTGATATCCCTCATTTTTTTCTTTTTATCATTGCGAAGATTTCTATAACGGAAATACCACTGAATATCCTACTTCATGTTTAATTAGCTTAGATCATCTATTCTCGACAAAAAATCTTTTACAGCTTGATACAACTCTAAAGGTTTATCGTCACGAATCGTATGCCCACTTTCAGGAAACTCAATTAATTCGGTATTCGGTCTTCTTATTGTCATTTCTCTAGCATGTTCTGTAGTCATTACCCATGTTTTATGTCCATGGAGTAGAAGTGCTGGACACTTGGAGGATAACCAATCATCCCAGTGATCTCCATTAAGTAATTGCTGCGAGATCACCATATCTTGATAATTAAATCTCAATCCCCATCCATCTGAGTATTCTACTAAACTCTCCAGAAAATATGTGTCATCATTAAATCCCTTTTCTTTAAGAAAGTTCCTAAAAGAACGTACAGTTGGGAATCGTTCAGGCCAATCTAATACAAAAGATAAATCATCATTAACAACAGCACCAATGTCCTCAATAATAATAGCTCTTACTAACTCTGGATATCGAGCAGCAATCTGATATGCATTAACTCCACCAAGAGAATGCCCGTATAAAACAACAGGTCCAATGTCTAACATTTTTATAAGATACACTGTATCCTGAATATACGAAGATCTGCTGTAATCTCCCGATTGTTCGCTCCAACCATGTCCTTGTTGATCAAAAGATATTACTCTCCATGCAGAACCTAGCGATTCTGACAAACCACTAAACATAGTATCTCTTCCAAAATGGCCATGAAGGGCTACCAATGGAGATCCCGAACCTTGAAAATCTATATAAGAAATTTTTTTACCATTAATCTCACGAGAATGTCTTATATACATATGTTTTCCTCCTATTTCACACTTGATAGTTTTTAACCGATCTAAAGTTCTGACTTCTTGATGTTCTAGCTTTTATAATCATGTCTTTGGATATTTATTAGCTTCATCGAATATTAATTCCTGTTCCAATTCTTTCTCAATTTCTTCATTTTAATTTCCCTCTGCATCCCCCTGCTTATTTTTATATTGCTTCATATATCAGGAATATATATGTATTCCTGAAAAGACCCACCCTAGATAGCTCTTATCTTAGGCTGGGTCATTTGTTGTCTGCTAGATCTACCATGATTATATCAGTTTATTTTCTTCAGTATTGATTATAATTTTGTAGGGAGTAATACTTGACCTCAAAAACTGGTATATCACCATATCCTGTTTCTTTATATCTGTCCGTGACTCCATTGAATTCTCCATATACCGTTAAATCGCCTATTTTTGCTGGATCAACAACATTTTTATATGGTGTATCTCCTTTCAATTCGATATCGTCATCATCTAAGTAATAATTTACAGACATCGGACAATATACAATAAAAAAACCAAATAAGCTTTTCTTAAGTTTTGATCTGTTTTTGTGCTGCATTGTTTGACTTCTCCTATTAAACTTCAAACCTTGATTCCCAATAATTAATTGCTTCTTCATCCTGCAAGTCAAAGTATTTATGTAATTTTCTCATTTCGCTATCCGATAGTGGGTTATTCTTTAATATTTTGCAAACTGAATTTACCAACAACAAAAAGATATCCCATGAGCGTTGTTCGTAGTGATCAACTCCCATGGAATACCTCTATTCTTGATTCCTATTTTCCTACTATCCATCATTTATTCAAAGACGCCACTTCGACCGTATGTCCTCCACCGCCGCTAAAGCTTCGGCATCTTGCAGAATATCTCCAGGCTCATTGCCCTTACCAAGAACATAACCGGCAAATTTCGTACCTGTAAAATCAAAAATATGCTGGAATTGCTGAACAAGTGGAAGCCCCTTAGTCTGGGGTTCATCAGCGCCAATACCAATAACCCAAGCTGTTTTTGTGGCGAACTTGGCTAAAAACTCCTCCCTGTTCTCCCGTAATGACTGTGACCAGCGATCAATAAATGTTTTCGTTAGACCGGATGCTCCGTACCAGTAAATCGGTGTTGTAAACACAAGCACATCCTGGGCTAACACACGTTCTAGCACTTGATGATAATCGTCATCCGGGTAAGGTCCCTTCTCTGAATGGCGATAGTCTCTTATTGGTTCAATCTTATAATCAGACAAATGGATTTTATCTGCTTCAAACTCTTCAACTAACAAATTGGCTAATTGATCCGAGTTCCCATTTTTACGCGAGCTTCCATAGATCACTGCAATTCCCATCCATCATCAACCTTTCTTCATATTTAGCTTTACAAACTTTTCTATCCTAAACCTGCGCGATTTCAGCCTCCTGATGTCGATAAATCACCCTTAAGCTCTCCACTAACGCAACCGCCAATTCCTTGGCTTCCTGTGGGGTATCTCCTGTCGTAATCAAATATCCCAACCGATCATCAGAGCTTCTCGCAACCGAAACAGGATCACCCGCAGAAACATTGATGTGTGAGCGAACCACATTGGCATGCTGACTCAATTCTTCAAGACCCTCAATCCGTTCAAATATCCCATACCTGTCTACGGTCACATAAGCGATCGAGGCAGCTCGATGATGCTTCTTGTGAAGTTCGATCGGATTGTCCAGATAATAATTGACCGTTGCTTCAAAGATATTAATACCGAACGCCTGAATTAATAAATCTGAAGAGATGTTGTCGCCCCCCGGTCTTCCATTCACCTCAATGATTCGTGGTCCCTTGCCAGTTAGCTTTACTTCTACATGACTCGGTCCATTCGTAATGCCAATGGCCAATAGCGCCTTAACCGCAGTCTGAACAATTTCTTGCTCCTGATCCACATACGAAGGCGTTGGAAGTGTATGAACAATCTCCACAAAATAAGGCAGCGGCGAAGTAATCTTCTCAGTCACAGCGGAAAAGATCGGCTCGCCTTCTACTAAAAATAACTCTACACTAAATTCAGGTCCTTCCAAATATTCTTCAATTAAATACTCTTCACGGACTTGAAAATCCAAATAAGTCACTTTGAACTCAACGATGATGTCTATCGCTTTTTGCAGCTCCGTAACATTGCTAATAAAATAAACATTTTGACTGCTCGCCGCATTCGTTGGCTTTAGCACAACTGGATATCCGATCTCTTCCGCTGCCGCTGCCGCTTCTTCAAAGGTTCTTACCTTCTTGAACTTAGCGCTCGGAACATCGTGTTCTGCATAAGCTTCCCGAGCTAAATCTTTATTTCTAGATTTCAATGCCGCCTCGTAGGGAACCCCTCTAAGTCCAAGACGCTCTGCTACCCTCGCTGTCAAATGTGATGCGTAATCCGTAGCAGGAATAAGTGCATCCAGCCGATCCGCATAGGGAGAATGAATAATCGCTTGATAGAGCGACTCTTCATCCCTTATATCAGCAACTATCAAATCATTGTAGATGCCTTCATATCCATATTTCTTCGGGTTGTCCGTAGACGATACTATAGAAATGACCTTATGCCCTTGCTCAAAAGCGGCTCTGGCAAAACTTACGCCATAGAAACTCGGTTCGACAAAAGCGACCGTTTTGATCGTTGTCATCATTTTTCCCCTCCTCAAAGTTTGCGGAGCAAACTACTTCGTAAGCATATGCTAAAGTTTGCGAAGCATAGCTATACCAGATGCAACAAGCACTCAAGCTTCCAGTGTTTTCTGTTGCTGTTTTCTACTATTTAATGCAGAAAATACGACAAGCCCTACAATCATCAAACCACTCATACAAATAAAGCCCACGCCTGGAGAATAGCGATCGATAACTATGCCTAGTCCTGTCGCTGAGACAGTCTGTAGGAGTAGCGAAATCGCCATCCACACTGAAGTTGAACGCCCCATATAAGCTTTCGAGACAGTTTCCATCAGCGTCGTTGTTATTAAAATGCGTAACGAAGAATTCGTTAATCCTATCAACACACTGCCAACATACAGAAGAAGAATCGTAGTATTGAACGCAACAACCACAAGGATCAGAACCGAGATCAGGAAAAATAATATGATCGTTCTGTTCTGCGAAAATCGCTTCGCCAACGATGCTGCAATAAACCCGGACAACAGCGCCCCGATGCCATAGAACATATCGGACAATCCAAATACGATCGAATCTCCTCCCACAGCGATGCTCACATACCCTGGAAGAACCACATTGTAAACCATAGTAGAAACAAGGGGAATAATCGATACGATACCTAACACAAAAATATAGGGCCGTTCCACTAAGTAGCTAAACCCATTCTTAAAGGTTTCAAAGAAGCGTTCACCCTCGTTATCAAGCTGGATGGGCGTATGCTGCATCCTAATAAGAAAGAAGCTGGCTGCTATAAAAGCAAGTGAATTTAGAAAAAGAATCAACTCAAAGCCAACGTATTTATACAGTATGCCTGAGACGGCTCCGGCCACGAACATACCCACTTGCAGGCTGATCTCAATTAAAGAGTTACCATGGATAAAATCGTTCTCTGGCACAATTTCTTGAACCAAGCTTCGCGAAGCCGACATATATACAGTCCAGCCTATCCCGTTCAGAATAGCGAATGCATAAAGAAGTTCGATTCGGAACCCCGCCCATAAAAAAGCCCCGGCAATAAGAAGCAGCGCAATGGCCCGAATTCCGTGCGCCCACAGAATGATCGTCTTTCGGTTCCACTTATCAATTAAGGTACCGGCAAAAGCGGAGATGAGAAATCCCGCAATGACATTTAATGAAAGCATAAATCCGACGGATGTAATCGAACCCGTCTGATCCATGAGATACCAGTTCGCGCCAATCGTACTCATCCCTACACCAAACCCGGAAACGATATCTGCGATAAAAAAATGACGGAAGTTGCTTGGTTTTAATAAGCTAAAAATCATCCGCCTTACCTCCCAGAATATCCTGAATTTGCTGCTGCAATGTTTCGTATCCAAAGCCTAAAAAGGTCAAAACCTCAGCATGCGTACCCCCATAGATCGGCCATTGTTCACCACAATCATGCGAATAAATCTCATATTTAGGCAGTAACAACGCCAGATAGGATGCTGTACCCCCAGTTGCACGATGCTCCTCCACGACAAGAAACCGATGGGATAATGCAGTTAACTGCTCTGTATATGACTTCAAGCTTTGAATATCGATATAACAGAGATGTGCGTGGGCAATGGAATCATCCTCTTGAATGATCCGTTGGCATAGCTCCGTCGCTTGCTCTCCCACCGAAATCAAGCACAATCGAGATAAGCCATTACGCTTCTCACCCAACACAATCATTTCACGGCAGCTTGCTTCCTCCTCTCGGAACATACTGTCGAACGCATCATTCCTGGAAAGCCGAATATAGTAGGGCTCCTCTGAAGCAGCGGCCTCCTGAATGACCCTTCTCGTCTCCCATTCTCCATAAGGACAGGCGATCCGAATGTTCTGAAACGATTGGAGGACAGCGATGTCCTCCAATGCATGATGGGTCGTGCCGAACCATCCACCTGATACTCCGCCGTAAGCGGCAACGACCTTTACGTTTTTGCCCATATACCCCATCGTCAGCTTGATGCTTTCAGAAGCGCGTAAGGCCGCAAAAGAAGCAAACGTAGAAAAGAAAGGTACATATCCCGCTTCTGCAAGACCTGCTGCCATATCAATACCGGCCAATTCAGCAATGCCGAAATTAAAAAAACGATCAGGGTGCTGCTGCTGGAACGGATGGTTTTTGCCCCCCAAATCGGCTTCGATACATACAATCTGTTCATTATGAGATGCAATACTGGTTAGTTCGTCCTTGTAAGAATCTCTCCCCGACTTCGTCATGACAAGCCCACCTTCCATCGATATGCCAGCTTCTTCGGTATCTTCGCATAATGCGATTCCGGATTTCCTTCAAGCGCTGCGATACCTTTTCCTTTGATAGTCCTTGCCAAAATGGCAACCGGCCTCTCAGGATGGGGTTCGATAGAGGCAACGATGTCTTCTAGCTGATGACCGTCGATTTCTTTGACCACGAAGCCAAATGCTTCAAATCGCTGCCGCAGGTTGCGAATCGGCGATATATCATCGACATACCCGTCATTCTGCCCCCCATTGCAATCCACAATATAGACAAAATTAGTGATCGACTGGGCCTGAACGATCTGAACAGTCTCCCAGCACAACCCCTCTTGCAGTTCCCCATCTCCGCCGATCACGATTCCTAATCCTTTCGTTCCCTTCATTTTCTGTGCCAAAGCCCAGCCAGCTGCATAAGGAATGCCATGCCCGAGACTCCCTGTCGCGAAGGGGATGCCCGGAAGCTTATGGTTCGGATGCCCCGTAAACAGAGAACCCTCTTCACCATAGCTGTCCGCAGGATTGTCCGGTATGATCCCATACACATGCAGAGTCGCATACAATGCCGCGGCAGCATGCCCTTTGCTTAAAATGATGACCGTATCGGGATCCCCATAATACCTCGCATACGCACCGACTAACAGATCGATGACCGAGAGACTTCCGCCAATATGACACCCTGTTGGTGCAGACGCCATATCGATGATCAATTTTCTCGCTTCCTTGACTCTTTCGATAAGCAAGGGAATGTCTATGCTTTGAACAGGTATGGTTTGCTCCATCTATACCTCCGTCCGTTGCCGAAACCATTCGACAACCACATCCTTTAAAATGGCTCGCGACGACTCAACCTCTTTATTGTGCAGGTACTCATCATTCGTATGATCCAGGCTGGAATCCCCCGGACCATAAGCCACCATGGGAACATCGCTCCATGTTGTCGCCAAGGTATTCATGTCGCTAGTCCCGCGTTTCTTGATATATCGGATCGACTTCCCTTGCTTTACGAAGCTGCGAACAAATGATTTGACCAGCATATCCGAGCGTGGATTTGCAAATCCCGGCGTTTCACGCACAACCTCAACCCTCACTCCCTCACCAAATTCAAGATCAAGCTTTTTCCTGTAATCGTTGCCTGCCTCCGGCGATACTCTAAAGTTCAACGTACCTCTTACCGTCAAAAACCCCTTCTCATTTTGATGCTCAATGTCAATAAGAGAGGATAGGGATTGCGGATCGATTTCACGGACTCGGTGACGGATTTCTCCCACAATGCTATACAGCTCGTCGATGACGCTTACGCTATCCTTGGCTGCGGTATGCTCCTGTGCCCGATGAATCGTAATATGAAGCTTGAACAATCCGTAATATCCCAGAGTTAAACTCTCTTCCCCACTAGGCTCCCCAATAATGACTGCATCTGCTGAATAATGATCACGAATAAAAAATGCACCTTTGGATGATGAAATCTCTTCCTCAACAGCCCCAATAACGAGAAGAGATCCATGCTCGGGTACATCAACCTCCTCCAGCATATGAATAAAGTTAACGAAGCAGCCTTTGGCATCGACAACCCCTCTGCCTGTAACACCGCTTGAATCAGTGCGGACTGGCCATACATGCGGAACCGTATCGATGTGACCTAGGAGAAGTAGCGTATGGGGACCATTCCCTTTTCGAAATACAATGTTCCCCGCTTCATCGATGTTCCCGGATACCGAGGGATAACGAATGGAGTCCAGTAAATATTGCGCAAGCTCATGCTCATCCTGTGAAACCGAAGGAATTCGCACAACCTTATTCAGCAAATCCAAGTCGCTGAGATCACTCTCAACATTCCAGAACCATGTTTTTCCTCCTTTATTCAAAGTATGAGGCCCGGTAATACTCACATCGCAGACGCCTTGCTGGACCGCCAATCTCGCTGCCCGCACCTTCTGTTTCATGCGACCTTCAACAGAGTTCAGCTCATCATCGGCATAGACATCCGGGATCGTCGAATGCGAATCCTGGATATCTTGCAGCAAACCAGCCGTGCCCGTAACAAAGCGTAAATGATGCGCCTCCAGATCAACTGCTAAATGCGCAGCCAGTACATCCGCATCGATGTTAATATACGAATCCAGTTCGAGGTCCCAAATCGGTGGAGTCACACATACCACATCAAAGTTCGCTAATGCAGCTTTCAGGAATGCGGCACGACTACTTGCGAATTGACCAAATAAGGAATCGCGGACAATGATCTTTTTCCCGTCTCTTATCGCCTTTAGTGGCTTGGCTTTCACTCCAAGAACCAATCCGTGATCACCACCAAGCTGCGCATAGACTGAAAGCCCATATTCCTTCAAATGTTTTGTTATCCTTGACAAAATATTTTCATGATACGCTGCGCAAATATAAGGCATTTCCTCGGGTGAACAATACCGCACCTCATCACCTGACGGCAAAGTAAGAAATGGCATCGGACGTGAGATGGATTCATATTTCTGCTTAATCGCTTCCGCACCGCCTGCAACGAGCAGCAACCTGCTTCCGCGCTTTACGATGTCATGTATTTCCTCAAAAATCTGCGGATGATTTACTATCGTGCTACTGCCCAGTTTGATGACATATAGACTGCTGTCACTGCTCATCAAGGCCACGCTCCTTCGCCTTCAAATTGCAGCCCCGCATCCTCGGGATAGTCAAAATAGAGATTAGCCGCCTGAATGGCTTGCCCCGCAGCTCCTTTGATCAAATTATCAATCGTTGCAAGCGAAACACAATTCCGCCCTTCGACATAAGCACCCACCTCGGCATAATTTGTTCCGACGACCGTCTTAATCATAGGTGAGCCATTTCCCGAGCTAAAATAATGAATAAAGGGCGTATTCGAATACGTGCTGTAAAAAGCTTTTTTCACATCCACTGCTTCTACATCCTCTTTTAGCAACGAATAGGAAGAGGCCATAATCCCTCTTGGAAGATCCAGACTAAAGACGGAAAATTGAAGGCTCACCGACCGATCCAGATGATAGTTCAGCGCATGTTCGATCTCCGGCCTATGCCGATGTCCATGCACCTTAAAGGCTCTAAAGTTATGCGATCGCTCCGCATGATGCTCGGTCGTCGATTTCCCCCCGCCGCTGGAACCAGTCTTGGCATCTGTAACCACTCGATCTTCAATCAAATGATGTGCAACAAGTGGATAGAGCGTATACAGCGTTGCCACTGCCATGCATCCAGGAAGATTTATCACCTTCACCGAAGGATCGATCCTGCTGAACTCCGGAATAAAGTAATGCCAGCGTCCCTCGAACGAATGTTTTAACGTCTCAGGATAGTGCTGATTTAATATAGCGGGGTCGGATATCCGATAATCCCCGCTTACATTGAAAATATAGTCTGTCTGCTCTGACACCTGATTGATAATTTTAGGGAGAGCGCCTGTGGGCAAGCATGAGAAAACGGCATCGTAATGACCCTTTAGCTCGGCTATTTTACTGAACTTTAACGAGCTGGACTTCTTTTTATGGATCGATCCGATATAGTACTTGTCCACAGGAAACCCCGCTTTCGATTCGGAAGAGACAAAATCAACTTCTAAATGAGGGTGCTTGCCTAACAGCCTGTATAATTCAGCGCCAGTGAACCCGCTGCCGCCAAGAATGGCTACCCGTCTCTGATTGCCTGAAATACTCATCCTAATCGAGCATCTCTTTCATATGGAATACTGAGGTCATTTCCCTGCTCTACGAGTTGACGAATAATATGCGGGTTCTCATCAATTTTCTTGAATGCCAATGCATAGGCTTGAATTCGCTCATACTCAATTGGCGTCCTCAGCTCTCTACATATCGTCAAGCTGTTCCTCAGCATCTTCAGCGTTTCAGGGAACTGATTCAGTTCGTAACCAAAGTCTTGTCGGTCCGATAACGTGAATGGATAACCATTTCCGAAGCCTCTCCGATTTTTAAAAGGAAGATGGCCTGGAATCGGCACATTTTGCCATTCTCTGGCGTACACCCCTTCATGATTAACAAGCTGCTGCACCGCATCTTTTACACGATAATCCTCCAAATCATCAAGACCAAGCCGTTCTGGAGACAGCTTAATCCGGTACATGTTATAGCTGTGCCTGTAGCCCTCAGGTACGTGAGGTCCGCTGAACAGCTTCGTCTCCGACAACGCATTAGTCAAATAGGCGGCATTACGTGCCCGAATGTCATCATAATATGGAAGACGGTCTAGCTGACTCAGTCCAAAGGCGGCGACGATCCATGACATACGGTAATCAATTCCCGACGAAGCAAGGAATCCAAGCGCACGCTCATAATCTTCTTTCTCTTTGAAGAAAGCGATCCCGCCTTCTCCACCTACCATAAAGTTTTTATCCGCCATTAAGCTCTGACCTGCGCTATCACCAATCGAGCCTGCCAATTGCCCATGAATGGAAGCCGAATGCGCGTGTGAGGCATCCTCTACGAGACGAAGTGAATATTTGTCCGCCAGACTTCTTAGTGCCGGCAGATCAGCAGGCAATCCATGTACATGTACAGGCATAATCGCTTTCGTCTTACTTGTTATCGCATGTTCTGCCTTTGCGGGGTCAAGGCAATACGTTATGGGGTCGATGTCTACGAAAATCGGAATCGCCTTTGCAGCCACAACAGCCTGAGCGGTTGCAATGAACGTAAAGGCAGGCACAATTACCTCATCTCCAGGCTCTACTCCTGCCCCTACTAATGCTAAGTGCAAGCTTGAAGTGCCGCTCGCTGTCGCTATCGCGTAATTGGCTCCCACATAATTGCGATATGCTTCCTTGAATTCATTCACGACTTCGTCTCCATCCTGTTGAATCGAGACCATCATTTGAATGACATCTTCTTTCGTAATAATCGGAAAATTGGTTCTCCTTACATCTTCAGGGATGACAGATGGACCGCCCAGAAATGCTAATGGATCTGTGATCCAATCTTCTGAAGGCAGTGATAGTGGCTTACGAATAAAGTCTGTCTTCACGATGATAGATTCCTCCTCAGCAGAGTTAATTTCACGCATGCTGCTACAAGCGGGCTGAGCCTGTAGTTAAACTGAGCCGTTGGCTGCAGCTCAGGCTCACTTTCTTCCTGTGTCCACATCGTTTGGAGATCAAAGGCTCCGAATATTTTCAATCGTTCTGCCTTCTTCCAAATATTCTCGTCATTGGTAGCAATCGCAGCCACAGGTCCGAAGCCCAGCTCTGTAAAATCCAGAATGAGCACAGGGGCTTCGCCCCCCGTCTCATGAACAAGCTGATCCACATCTCTAAGATTGGAGCCACTTAGAGCAATAAATGAATATGCCAGCTTCACATGCGTCCCGGCAGCAAGCGTGATTCCTAACCAATGGAGAAACTTCTTCTCCTGATCACTTGGATTATTCAACCGTGTAGAGGATTGATAGCGAATATCCTGTCCCCACAATGCACCGTGAATCGCTCCAGTATAACTATTGAACAAGGACACGTATTTCGTTTTTGTGAGCTTGGCTATACTTTTCTCCAATCCTTTTAGCTCTTGATCATTTTTTTCAATACTCATGATGACGCCTGAATTCAGAACTCTGGATAAAACGAAGGATAAAGAGAAATATTGCTCCTTCTGGACTACAGTTTCTGGCCTGGTTAATGTCTCGCTCATTTAGTCGCAAACCTCCCCGTTTACTGTGAATTAACCTTCACGCTGACCTTGCTTTTCCGAACAAGCACGTCTTTCACATATTGAGCGATATGATACGCCACATCAACACCATGGATCTTCCACGATTTCGCAAACTCAGGGTTCTGATTCACTTCACAAACGACATAACGCAGCTGTTTATAATCAAAAAACAAGTCCGCGCCATATACCCCTTCTCCCAGAACCTCTACCAATTGCTCACAAATAGAAGCGATCTCTTCATTAATTGTCAGCGGCTCAATTTCAGCACCCAGATGTGTATTTGTCTTCCAATTCTCTTCCGAAACCCGACGGAAAGCTACTATTGGAGTACGGCCGACAATAACTACACGAATATCATAATCCCCCTTCTCTACATACTCCTGCACCAATACAGGAAATGCTTGATGGCTGGGATCTACGGATTCTCTTGCCGCAATCCAGCCCTCCAGGCATTCTTTCCCTGTAATTCTGGCAATTCCCCGTCCCCATGATGAGGTTGCTGGTTTAATAACACAAAGATCACCAAATTCCTGTATCGCATCATACAGCTTCCCCGGTGAAAAGATTAACTTGAATTTGGGCTGGGGTATCCCGCTTTTTCCAAACACAATAGCTTGATGAATCTTATTCGTACAAATCGTAATCGCCTTGATCGAGTTCAACGTCTCTAGCCCGGCCAGCTCGAGAAATTGGGTTCGATGGAGTGCGTTTTTCTGAGAAAGACAACGAATGAGAGCGAGTCCAAAGGGGCCATCCTCAGACCGTCCTAAAGGCAATTCCATGGAATCCAGATTCACTTGCACTTGTATTCCCAATTCGGCCAAATGATCGATAATACGCTGTTCTTCCTCTCGCAACTTAGTGACACACAATAAGACAGCGTTATTCTGATCCATGTTTGATACCTACTCTCCCCAAGTTTCTTCAATTTCTGGAGCCAGAGCAATACTGACAAGCTGAGCTTCAACCTGAACTTCATGTTCTTGACCGCAAGAATCGCACTCCACGATTTCACCTGTCGTTGCACGCTCTTCAACTTCGATATCCGACTTGCAAACAAGACATCTTAACTCTGCCATCTCCTCTTACCTCCTATAAATTAGAAAATTATTTATTATAAAAGGATAAAACCCCTTATAACCTGATTCGTCCTACTCCGTTGTCAAATCCCACTGATTCACATTGTTGAACGTACCTAAATTCAGTGGCTTACCTACGAGTACGTTCTTCGAAACTACCTGCAATCTTTTCTCTGAATAGACGGCTAACGTAGGAACTTCATCATGAAGGATTTGTTGTAGCTTGTTATAAATGTCATGGCGCTTCGTCTCATCGATTTCCTGCTCCCCTTGCTGGATCAGCTTATCTACCAATGGATTGTTATAACGAATCACGCTATCGGGATCATAGCTTCTATAGGTTGTAAAATAGAGGCTTGGTTCAATATAGTAATCTCTCGTAAAAATAGTAATGTCATGTTCACCTTTCTCAACCTTATCGATTAACGTAGGAAAATCGAACTTCTGAACATCGATTTTCAAACCAACTGATTCTAAATTTTGTACCAGTATATCGGCTGCCTGTTCACGAACCTTATTGCCTACAGGTATGAGAAAAACAAGCTTGCGATCCGAGTCCCAGCCAGCTTCCTGCAGAAGTTTTTTGGCCTTTTCCGGGTCATAATTATAAGGCTCGATGTCTTTATTAAAGTATGGATGTGAGCTTGGAATACCTCCGTCAATAATTTCTGCTTGCCCTTTTAGAAGCTGCTCGACGATGAGCGGACGATTCAGAGCGTGTGCGATCGCTTGGCGAACCTTCTTGTCAGGAAGTCTCTCGATATTGAAGAACAGCTCTGCTGGCTCAGACGCTGAAGCTGATGTTACATTCACATTTTCAAAACTCGTTACCTTATCGTAATCAGTAATCGGTACAAGGCCCACAGGCAGAGAGTTCAACGCTATTTCCCCTGTCTGCAGCTGAGCTACTAAATTTGCAGCCGGAAGCACCTTAATAAATATTGTGTCAATCTTCGGGATGTCGAGGTAGTAATTTTCGTTCTTTGTAACCTCCACATATTGACCCTGCTCGTAGTTAGCAAATTTATATGGACCGATCGTTATGGTCGGTTTTTGAAAATATTCATGTGTAGCTAACTGCTCCGGATCAATATCTTTTAAAATGTGCTGGGGCAAGAAGTTGACCTTTACACCGAATCGCTCATTGAACACTAACGGATCAATTGGCGTTTTGGTCTTAATCTCGAACGTAGTAGAATCGATCACGTTTAGGCCTTTGATGTCCGTGACTCCTTCGTCCAGCTTACCGAAGTCATTCACTCCCTCTATAAATTGAAGCTTAAATGATGTATCCACTTTGGGGTGAAGGGCGATCTTTAATGTGAAAGCTACATCTGTTGTCGTAAAAGGTGTTCCATCGTTCCACTTGGCATTCGATTTGAGCTTAACGCGGTAGGTTTGTTTATCCTTGGTCTCAATGGATTCTGCCAGTTTAGGTATAAATTGCGCGGACTCCGTAACATCAAGCAAAGCATCGTTGATTAAGTTGATCGGAACCAGAGACGCCGAGTTATCCTGCGTATTGATCTGATTTAAAGTAACCGGGGCATTTACGATCCCGATGTTTAATATTTTAGGTTCTTGGACTTTGTCGCTTGTTCCAGTATCAGATACGGTTTGTTGTGATTGTTCTGGTTGAGAATCAGAGTTGCTGGTCGCTGTATTATTTGTTTTGCTCGAATTGGCGCATGCGGATAGTAACAGTGTAAAGATCAGTATCAGGGTCATCCCTTGTAATCGCAGCAATAATTTCATAGATTTCTCTCCCTTTAATCTATTTAGGCAAGTAATACATAATAGTAATTTAATTTCACTTGCTAGGGTCTTGCATCTAATGCATCACGAAGTCCGTCTCCTACAAAGTTAAACGCCAGAACTGTAACGAGTATGACAATGCCCGCAGGCAGCCACAGCCACTGTTGGTCCGTCAGGACTGTTAACGATTGTGCATCATGCAGCATATTTCCAAGACTCGCCTGAGGAGATTTAACCCCCATTCCCAGAAAGCTGAGCCCTGCTTCGCTAAGAATCGTACTGGCAACGCCAAACGTTGCATTCACAATGATGGGACTCAGGGCATTGGGCAGAATATGTCGAAACAGGATGCGCGGGGTGCTATATCCCAATGTCATGCTTGCTCGCACATAATCCATTTCCTTTATAGATAGAACACTTCCCCTTACAAGCATGGCAATTGTTGGCCATTTGAATAAAGCCAGGACGATCATTATGGTTGAAATATTGGCGCCTAGTATACTAACAATGACCAATACGACCAGCATATAGGGAAAGCTTAAAAAGATATCAGTTATACGCATCAGCAGCATATCGAGCCATCTGCCATAGTAACCAGCTAACATGCCAATCAACGTACCGAACGTTACATACAGGGCTACAGTGACAAATCCAATGATCAAGGATACCCTTGTTCCATATATTAAGCGGCTTAGCACATCTCGCCCTACTTGATCAGTTCCTAACCAGTGCATAAGCGATGGACGGGCTGCGAATACATCCGTAACTTCATTAGGATTATACGGTGCTATCCAAGGGGCTAAAATCCCGATGCCCAGCAATAGCAAGGTCGTCACGAGTCCCCACACCGCCAGCTTGTGCTTGAGGAACTTACGCCTCACTTGCTTTGCATAACTCTCGATCTCATGTATCGGTTGCTCGTGCTCTTCCCCCTTATCTGGAGCGGCGGCATCTTGCCTCCATGGAATTTCCGTAACGGACATTCACTTATCCTCCTATCAGTTGTATGAAATACGTGGATCGACCGCTGCGTACAGGATGTCTGTGATCAGATTCGTCGATAGCACGATGCAAGCGGCTACGAGGTTTAATCCCATTAACGTCGGATAGTCCCTTGATAGAATCGCCTCCATCGTTAATTGCCCAATACCAGACCATTGAAAAACTTGCTCAATAATAATACTGCCGCCAAGCAGTAAGGGGATTTCAGCACCGACTACGGTAATAATAGGGATTAAGGCATTGCGAAGCGCATGCTTATTCGTCACTATAAACTCGCTAAGCCCTTTGGCTCTCGCCGTACGTAAATATTCCTGCTGAAGCACATCCAGCATACTGGCGCGAATATATCGAACCTTTTTCCCCGCAATGGTAACACCCAGAACTGTGACTGGAAGAATCATATGTAAGATAATGTCGCTGATGCCCCCTGTTCCCCCAAGCGTCTTCATTCCTCCTGTAGGCAACCACTTCAATTCAATACCCATCATGTATATCAACCCTAGCCCCAGGAAAAAGGGAGGTATTGACGTACCCAAAAATGAAAGTCCTGTCATGATATAATCCAATTTTGAATTTTGATGGATTGCACTAATCACCCCTACAGGAACAGCGATTAATAGACCGACCAGCAGGGATGAGGACGCCAGTAGCAAGGTGGGCCCTATCCTTTCACCGATCAACTGTGACACGGGGGCGAAGCTGCTGAAGGAATAACCAAGGTCTCCTTTCAGAAATCCGCCGAGCCACTTCACATACTGAACAAATAGCGGATCATTCAGACCTAGTCGCTCTTTTTTGAGCTCCAGCATCTCTTTGGGTATATTGGGATTGATTAGCATATCCACTGGATTGCCTGGAGCCATGTTCATGATCAGGAAGCTAAGCAGTGTAATTCCAAAAAATACAGGAATGGCGATCATTATCCTGCGAACGATGTAATGCCCCATTGATTCTCTCTCCCTTCCACCGCCTTATCGCTATAATGTAAGCGGATAGTGACATGCTACAGTATGATGACCTTCGGAAATCACAGGTTCTTCCTTAAGGCAACGCTCTTGCACATAAGGACATCTTGTATGAAATCGACAGCCTGAAGGCGGATGGGCAGGACTTGGTACATCGCCGTGAATGATCATTTTTTTGTTCGTTCGAAGCGTCGGATCTGGGGCAGGATATGTGCTCAATAAGAGCTGTGTATAAGGATGCCGGGGATTACGAAACAATTCCTCTGCTTCAGCTACCTCCACAATTTTACCCAGATACATGACAGCGATTCTTGAACTGATCTGTTTCACTGCGCCAATACCATGAGAAATGAACAAATACGTCAGCTTTAGCTCATCCTGTAAATCCTGAAGCAGATTAAGAATTTGAGCTTGAATAGAGACGTCGAGTGCTGACACCGGTTCATCACATACAATTAGCTTCGGCCTACACAAAATGGCTCTTGCAATACCGATGCGTTGACGCTGCCCGCCGGAAAATTCATGTGGGTAGCGATTGCTGGCTGATCGAGGTAATCCAACCAGATGAAGTAATGAATCCACCTTCCGCTGAACTTCTCTACGCTCTGCGAGCTTGTGAACAATTAACGGCTCTGCAAGCGTATCGAATATCCTGACTTTTGGATTTAATGATGCATAAGGATCCTGAAATATCATCTGCATTCTCGTGCGAACAGGCTTTAACTGTCGCTGCGTGTAATGCGTGATGTCTTCATTGTCAAATATGATACGTCCCGATCTTGGATTTTCGAGTCGTAAGATGGAACGTCCAATCGTTGATTTGCCACAGCCTGATTCGCCTACCAAGCCAACGGTCTCTCCTTCATACATCGATAGACTGACATCATCAACTGCCTTGATGTGGCTCATCGTATTCGAAAAAACACCATTACGTACAGGGTAATAAGTTTGTAATCGTTCGATTTGCAGGAGTAAAGACTTGTTGGGCGGATCAGATTCTTTAGCCTGGATACGTTTGTTGTTATCGATCAGCTCTAGCCTAGTCATACGGTTGCCTCAGCAGTACGATTTACGAAAATTTGTTCCGTGTCCCCAACCATCCAACACCGTACGCGGTGTCCATCCGCTGCGGAGATAAGCTCAGGTTGCTCCTCTTCACAACGCCCTACAGCAAGCGGACAACGAGGATGAAATCGACATCCGGAAGGTATCTCCATAAGTGAAGGTACAGCACCTGGAATTGCAAACAATCGCTCTTTTTTGTGCTGATCAAGACGTGGAATGGACTTCATTAATCCTTGAGTATATGGATGCTGAGGAGCACGAAACAGAGTGAACACATCCGCTGCTTCAACCACCTGCCCCGCATACATGACGATCACTTGATCTGCCATTTCTGCCACTACGCCCAAGTCATGCGTGACCAACAAGATCGCCGCACCACTTTCCTGCTGCAGCTGCTTCATCAACTCAAGAATTTGCGCTTGAATAGTGACATCAAGTGCCGTTGTCGGCTCATCCGCAATAAGAAGCTTTGGTTTGCATATTAGTGCTATTGCAATCATAACCCGCTGACGCATACCTCCTGACAATGCGTGGGGATATTCCTTTATAATTGCTTCGGGCCGTGGTATGCCAACCTTTCTTAACATATCCACAGCAATCGCCTTCGCTTCTTTACGTGATTTATTCTGGTGGAGACGAACGGTTTCTGCAATTTGTTCGCCGATCGGAATAACCGGATTTAAAGACGTCATCGGCTCCTGAAATATCATCGAAATCTCGCTGCCACGTAGTCTTCGCAGCTGATTTTCGGTGCAGTCAGTTAATATGGAACCATTGAACCGAATCTCACCCTGGATAACAGAACCACTTGTTCCGAGCAAACCCATAATAGATAGGGATGTCACGCTCTTCCCGCAACCCGATTCACCCACAATAGCGATAGTCTCGCCTGATCCCAGTTCAAAACTTACCTCATCCACGGATATGAGCTCTCCCTGATCAGTTTGGAAGGCAATTTGTAAATGATCGACTTCCAACAGCAGCTCCATTTGCACTCACCTGCTTTCAGAAATGGGCATATACTCTGCAAAAGTTATTACTTACAATTCCCATGTATTTAATTAGTTTTTATTTACATCAGCATACCTCAGTATGGTAAAGTCTGGATAATAGAATAAATCTATACACTAATAAAATATTTCAAACTCTTGAATTAGCGACTGTATATCGGTTTTTCGGAAATGACAAGCCTAAATTTCCGCGAAGCGTGTCCGCTTCGTACTCAGTCCGGTAAATGCCGCGCTCCTGTAAAATCGGCACAACGAGTTGTACAAAATCCTTTAGAACACTCGGAATAGGTGCATGGATAATGAATCCATCGGCTGCACCCTCCTCATACCATTGCTGGATCAGGTCCGCTATTTTTTCCGGATTTCCAACGAAGTCGCTGCGTGGTGACGCAGAATGCAACGCAACTTGCCGGAGAGTGAGGCCTTTCTCCCGCGCATTTTTTTTGATTTTGTCCGTATTCCCTCGGAAGCTGTTGCTTCCGATTTCTCCCAGATCAGGAAACGGCTCGTCGAGTGGATATTGAGAAAAATCGTGATGATCAAAAAAGCGACCGAGATATTGCAGCGCAACATCAATATTAATTAGGCTAGCTAGCTCCTCATACTTTAAGTCAGCTTCCTCTTGAGTACGACCGATAATCGGATGGATTCCCGGAAGTATGACGATGTCATCACGCGAGCGACCCGCCGCTACAGCCCGGTCTTTGACATCCTTATAGAAGAGCTTTGCCTCCTCGATATTATCTTCTCCCGCGAAAACTGCATCAGCGCCTTTTGCAGCGAGATTTTTACCGCTTTCGGATGAGCCCGCCTGAAAGATGACCGGATGTCCTTGCTTTGAACGCGCAATGTTAAGCGGCCCTTCAACCGAAAAATATTTGCCCTGATGATTCAAACGATGCAGCTTTTCCCGATCGAAAAAGACACCCGTCTCTTTGTTGTATACAAAGGCATCGTCCTCCCATGAATCCCATAACCCGCGAACAACTTGCAAATGCTCTTCTGCGATTTTATAGCGCTCGTCGTGAGAAGGATGCTCGGATTTACCGTAATTTTTGGCTGACCCTTCAAGTGGAGAGGTTACAACATTCCATCCTGACCGCCCGCCACTGATATGATCGATGGAGCCAAATTGTCTGGCTACGGTGAAAGGCTCGCTATAAGAGCTGGACAATGTCCCGACAAGACCAATTTTCGAGGTTACTGCTGCAATTGCAGACAAAATCGTGATCGGTTCGAATCGGTTCAAAAAATGCGGAATCGACTTCTCGTTGATGTACAATCCATCAGCAATAAAGACTAGATCAAATTTACCTGCTTCCGCTGTTAATGCTTGCTCCTTGTAGAATGAAAAACTCACGCTCGCATCAACAGGAACCTCCGGATGCCGCCATGCCGTTGCAGTTCCACCCACTCCGTGAATCAGAGCACCGAATTTCAGTTGTTTCCGGTTACCCATGTTTTCTCCCTCCTAAAATTGTCGTTTCCTTCAAATGAAGACGGTAGCTCTTTACAACGGAGTCACCTTTAATAATATCTTTGTCATTCGCCCGCTCGAAGCCAAGCTGCTCGTAAAGTCTGATTGCGGCATACATCAATTCATTCGTATGAAGATGCAATGTATCCGCACCCCATCTCAGTGACTTCCTGACACTTGCTCGAATTAGCTCCGTAGCGATTCCGAGCCCCCTAACCTCTCTTGCTACTGCGAGCAGACGCATAATCGGGGTATTAATGTTCAGTTCCGGAAGCCCATAAGCCGCATCGGACGAAGGGTACAAAAACACACTTCCGATAATTTCCCCGTCCAGTTCGGCTACGATTCTCGCTTTGACTCTGGTATCGGTTACCGATCTAACGATGTCTGCTTTGTATTGGTCCCAGCGTTCTTTTTCCAATAAAAACTCGTATTGACTGTAAGCATCCAGCAAAACTTTTTTAATCGCTTCAACATCCGATCTTTCCGCATCGCGGATCAGGACTGCTCTTCTTGTCATCATTTGCACCTGCTTCCATGAAAGATTCGTTCATAGTGAGCAACTCGAATTGTGAGAGGCACTCTCTCCTTGCTTAATTCTCTCAATTTGTGCGAGATGGGTTTGGACGTGAGTGATGAAAGACTGAATAAGAGCTGACAGTGACACGCTATCACCTTTCCAGTTAACACCCCTCTTCGCCCAATCTTCCTCCGACAAACGTTGGAAAAGCAGACTATTATAATGAAGCAAAGCTTTAAATGCATTTAAATAATCTGTTACAGACCCTTCATTCGCTTTTTGGCCAGCTACCCATGAATCTTGACTAAAGGCAGGAAGACGCGCCTCGGAATCGGATAAAATCTCTCTTATTCGAAATGAAACAACAATGTTATGATCCACCAGATGGGTCAACACTTCCGTCACACTCCATTGATTCGGTGCTGCCTTCCACTTAAGCGCTTCGTCTGACAAACCTTCAATCGCTTGAGACAGCTGATCATGCGTATGCAGATACAACTCAATATTGACTGGTAATTGACTCATTCTTTTCCCTCCACCTTTACGTTTGGTTGGACTCCTTGGTCAATCGTTTCAGAGCATCTTGAGCGAGTGCGGTAAAGAACGAAGCTCCGATTGGAAGTGCCCGCTCATCCACATCAAATGCCGGGTGATGCCATTCCTGAGGTCCTGAAGTTCCAAGGAAGACAAATACCCCGGGAATATCCTTCAGATAAAATGCAAAATCCTCTCCTGCAAGCGAAGGCAACGGATCTACGACGGTTAAGCCAATCGAATTCGCCGTGTTACGAGCTTGCTCTGCCCATGCTGCAGCGTTAATCACAGCAGGTGGTCCGTCGATCCATCTCACACTTGCTTTTGATTCAAACGCATCCGCCACTCCGGCGACAATGTTGTCAAATCTTCTCCTTACGGTACTCCTAACTTCTTCATCGAACGTACGTAAAGTACCATCAAACACAGCTGACTCAGGTATCACATTCCATGCAGTCCCGCTATTTAGTCTGGTTATGCTAATGACGGCACTTTCCAGAGCGCCTACATTGCGGCTAACGATCGACTGCAAAGCGGTCACGATGTGAGCAGAAATAACGATCGGATCAAGACTGGACTCCGGTAATGCTGCGTGACTACCACGCCCTTGTACCTCAACAGCAAAGCCGTCGGCAGCAGCCATAATCGGGCCACCTTTGATACCCACTGTCCCGACTGGCAAATCCGGTTTATTATGCAATCCGAATATGGCCTGAATACCCTCGAGCGCCCCACTTTCAATCACCTGCAAAGCACCCTTCGCTTTTTCCTCGGCTGGCTGGAACAGGAATCGTACGGTTCCTTGCAGCTCGTGTTCCTTCTCCTTCAGCAATATAGCCGCACCCAAGATCGCTGCGGTGTGAAAATCATGACCGCAGGCATGCATCCTGCCTGGGATACGAGATGAATAAGGCAGCCCCGATTCTTCCTGAATCGGAAGTGCATCGATGTCCGCACGGATGGCGATAATCGGACCATCATACAGGCCGCCAACCTCTGCAATTACACCCGTGCGAAGAGAATAATCCTTAATCCGGATGCCCTCACTCGCAAGCCATTTTCGAATAGAAGCCGATGTTTCATATTCTTCATTCGACAGCTCCGGGTTTTCATGCAAATGACGACGGATAGACACCAATTTTTGTTCAAATGATTCGTTCCATTGCTGTGAACCCATTGCCCCTCCCTCCCAGCTCTCAACCGCAAGCAATCCTTTTATACGGTAAGCTCCTCAAAGGCTTCCTTGATCAAAGTAAAGGAACGCACCCGTTTATCGAAGTCACTAACAACTGTTGTGAAAATAAACTCTTCTACTCCATACCGCTCTTTTAATTCTAAAATCCGCTTGCGAGCCGTTTCTTTTGTGCCTTTTGTGATGTCAGCATCCCGCACCTCGTAAGTAAACGCTTCTCCCGCCTGTCTCCCAAACTCCTCAGCTTTCTCCACCGATCCGACGTTCACTGTTTTGCCGCTAGTCAGTGTAACTCGAACACTCTTAAGCTCCCCGGCCAGCTCCACTGCCTCATTCTCCGTATCAGCAGCAATGACGGACAAAGCGAGTATAGGCTTTGGCTCAGTACCTAGCTCATAATTGAACCTGCTTCGATATAAGTCAAAAGCTTGCTTCGCCGTATCGGGATCGTTGTTAATAAATAAAGCGAACACATACGGAAGCCCTCTCTCTGCTGCCAATTCCGCACTTGCTACGCTCGTGCCAAGCAAATAAATATCGGCCGGATGCTGAGGCAACGGAGCAGCCTTCAACCCAGCGAGCGAATGTTCATTGTCCGCTGGCCCATGAAGAAATGCTGCAACCTCATCAAGCTTCTCATCCAGCTTCCCCGGATCTGCCAGCTGTAAAGCTTTGGTCGAACGCGGCAGTCCGCCCGGTGCACGGCCGATACCCAGATCAACGCGTCCGGGAGCCAGGGATGCAAGAACATTAAAATTTTCAGCTACTTTGTATGGACTGTAATGCTGCAGCATAACGCCACCTGAGCCTATCCGAATATTCGTTGTATGAGCTAGTAAATACCCGATGAGTACTTCTGGTGATGAACCTGCGTATTCGTCGTTATCGTGATGCTCCGATACCCAAAACCGCTCATAGCCGAGTGATTCTGCGAGTTGGGCAAGCTTGACTGTATTACCGAGAGCTTCTGCGGGGGTCTGACCTGGAAACACGATGCTTTGATCCAATATTCCAAATTTCAATGCCATATGCATACTCTCCTAACGATTAGATGGAATAAGTGCCGTCGGGGGTAAATCGCTTCAAAAATTGTTTTGTTCGTTCTTCCTTAGGGGAGTTGAACAGTTCATCCGGTGTTCCGCTCTCCACAATAGTACCGTCGTCAATGAAAATTACATGGCCAGCCACTTCTTGAGCAAATCCCATTTCATGCGTAACGATAATCATCGTGATTCCTTCCTTGGCTATCTTGCGGATGACCGCCAGCACCTCCCCGACAAGCTCAGGATCAAGCGATGATGTCGGTTCATCAAACAGAATGACCTTTGGATTCAGCGCGAGTGCCCTTGCGATCCCGACCCGTTGCTGCTGACCGCCAGACAGCTGGCTCGGATATGAGTCGAGCTTATTACCGAGGCCCACCTTCTCCAGCAGTTCAATACTTTGTTTACGTGCTTGCTCCTTCGGAACCTTTTGAACGACAACCAGACCTTCCATCACATTTTCTAGAGCTGTTTTATGACGGAAGAGATTGTATTGTTGAAATACCATAGCTGACTTCTTGCGTAGTGCGTGAATGTCCGACTTGCGTGGACGTTTACAATTGACGGTAAACCCATCAATCGTGATCTCCCCTTCGCTTGGTCGCTCCAAATAATTCATGCATCGAAGCAGCGTTGTTTTGCCTGATCCACTCGGACCCAGTATTGCAACGACCTCCCCTTGCTCCACAGACAGATCTATTCCTTTTAACACCTGATGGCGTCCATATGATTTCTTGATTTGCGTGAGCTTGATCATGTCACACCACCTCGGTTATAAATATTGATTCGCTTCTCCAGCAGGGCGGACAGCCGTTCGATCAGTATCGTGATTCCCCAATAAATGATAGCTGCGGCGATATAAGCCTCAAAGAACTTCCAATTTGATGAAGCAATAATTTGCGATTTGGCGTTGATGTCAACAACGGAGACCGTGAATACTAGAGTAGAGCCGTGCAGCATACTGATCGTACTGTTCGACAAGCTGGGCAATATAATTGCAAAAGCCTGGGGAAACACAATGCGGCCCATCGCTTGCCTCGTCGTCATACCGATGGAATAAGCTGCCTCGAGCTGCCCCTTTTCGACCGCCTGCAATCCGGACCGAACTACCTCGGATAAATAGGCCCCCGCTGTAATCGAGAACGAAATATAGGCGAAACCGATCATGGGAATGCTCACGGAGCGAAATGACCAGCCAAATTGTACTGCTAAGCTATCAATAATTACGGGTAGACCGAAGTAGATAAGTAGTAAATGAGTCAACATCGGCGTTCCACGAATAAAGGTGACATAAGAGGCCGCTATTGAATGAAGAACAGGCACTTTATATCTCCTGACCAACGCGACAACTATTCCGATCGCCAATCCGCACAGCATAGACACTGCTGTAATTGCCAGCGTTGTCGGAACGACGGATAACAATTCAATTAGCGCTGTCCAGATAAACTGCAGATCGATTTTCATAGTCTGGCCTCCTTACTCGGGATGTCTGATATGGATTCAAATTTGTGAAACAAACGTCTCCTGCCACTACGTTCTCTTTGAGTTGCCATTGTATCGGATTCATGACGGTGTAGATGTCTTTCGACATAAACAAACAGCTTCTGGAGCGCAAAGCTTATCAATAAATAAAGCAGGGCGAGAGAAATATAAATTTCCACAAATCGTTGTGACAATGCTCCAATCGTCCGCGCTGTTCCCGTCATTTCCATAATGCCTAATGAAAAGGCAAGCGACGTATCCTTTAAATTTCCAATAACCAGATTAGCGAATACAGGGATGGAAATGGCGATCGCCTGAGGAAGCACGATGCGGCTAAATGCCTGATAACCGTTCATTCCCATCGCATAGGCGGCTTCCACTTGCCCCAGATTCACCGCTGTGATCGCACCTCGAATCATTTCAGAGATATAAGCTCCGCTGTGTAGAGAGTAAGTCAGAATTACGAAGTATAGTGCTGACGTCTTCGAGATATCGAGCCCCATGATTTTCAATACTTCTGGCACTCCGTAGTAAAAGAGAAATAACTGAATAAGAATCGGAGTTCCTCTGAAAAAGGAAACATAAATCTGTGAAAATCGCTTAAGAACCGGAATTTGATAAAGCCGGGGGAGCGCAACCAGAAGCCCGACGACAACCCCGATTAGAATAGAACTAAACACGATAAGTAATGTAATCTTTAAGGATGGAAGCAGTTTTACAAAATATTCGAATACATAGGAGATATCAAATGGATGTTGGCCCATCTTCCCGTCTCACCTCTCAAGCAGATAATCGTTTAGCCGCCGGCCGCTTGCCGTTTATTTCGAAAAGTCTTGACCCAGCCATTCCGTACTGAGCTTAGCTAGAGTACCATCCGCTTTTAGCTCCTTAATTGTGGCATCTACAGCATCGGCAAGCTTCTGTGACTCCGCATCATCTTTGCGAAATACATACAGAATGTTCCCTTCGTTAAGGGGATCCCCTACCGTTTTGAGCTTGCCTTGAGGATCTTTGATCGGGAGAAGGAAGTCTGCTCCGATCGTCGCGTAAACGCGACCAGATGAGACTTGTTGAACATCATCGTTAGCATCGTTTTGCTGGTACACAATTTCAATGCCGTCTTTATTCTCTTTGTTAAAGTTTTCAAGTATTTGGGCTTGAGCACTTGTTGGGCCAATGAGTACCTTTTTACCTTTTAAATCATCAAGCGTTTTGATCGGATCATTGTTGTCTGACGCTACGATAATTTTGTTTCTCCAATAGGCGTAAGGTTCCTTGTTAAATACAAATTTTTGCTCCCGTTCCGGATTTTTTTCGAATAGGTGAGCCGCAAGATCGACTTTCTTCGTCTCCAAACTGAGAAGAATGTTAGAGAAGTCCATCGTTTGAAACTCAAATTCATATTGGGTTAGTCGCTTGTCAATCTCTTTGATTACCTCAACATCATAGCCAGTCAGCTTTCCATCCTTATCCAGGAAGGCCACCTGTTCGAAATCATTGCCCGTACCGACAATGACCTTCTTAACTTGGTCGGATTTGTCTGATGAGTTGTTCGAAGCAGTGCTCGAAGAGGTATTAGAACCGCAGCCTGATACGATAAGTCCAAGAATAAGTACAAATGCGAAAACAGTAATTTTTTTCAAAATAATTCCTCCATTTTTTGTATTTTCAAAAACCAATAATTCATACGTGATAAGTAAGGATTAGGTTTGAAACAACTTTAGCACTAGCCTTAATAGGAGGTCAATGCATTCCATAATAGATAAATTCTATATAATTATCCAAACAATCAATTGATTGTTTATTTGTAAAGCCTATGGCGAAAATAGATCCTTTCCTAACTCTAAGATCGATTCCAGAATGGAACGGTGTTTACCGTGGGATGAAACGATGTTGGTTTGCAGAGAAATATCTTCAGTTTCAGTCATCCAAATTGGAACAAGTCTACCGTTGCGGGTTTCCTCCTTCACGCTTAAACTGGGAAGAAAACTGATACCTGCCTTTTGGATCACCAATTTTTTGGCTGTTTCCGAGTTATCAGTAAAAAACTGAATATTGGGGGGACGATCCAAGCTTCCGAATATCCGATGAACACGAAGCCAATCAAGTGAACCGCACTCAAAAAAAACAAGAGGCTGAGAAGCAATGTCTTCAATCGACAGATTGTTTTTCATGAGAAATGGATGTCCTTCATATACATAAAGGCGTATTGGGTCCTCGTAAAATTTGATAGATTGCAGATTCGGATGGTTAACATTTCGGACAAATCCTATATCTACTTCATTGTTAACAACCTTGGCAAGGATATCATCCGTAGTGCCCGTTGTGAGTCTGTAATGTATGTTCGGAAATTGTTGTTTCAAGCGTGGAATCAATTCCGGAATGGTGTAATTGGAAACCGAGGTCGTACACCCTATACGCAGCTCTTCAGGTAGCGATTTGTTATGACTAATGTGCAGCTTTCCTTTTTGATAGGTCATGAGTATTTGCTGTGCATAAGGCAAAAAACGCTTGCCTTCCTCGGTAATCTGGACCCCTTTGCCAAGACGATCAAATAGCTTGCAATTGAGATCCCGCTCAAGCGATTGAATTCGAGCTGTGACGGAAGGCTGCGACAAATATAAGACTTCTGCCGCTTTATTAAAGCTCCCGTAATGAATAATATGGACAAATGCCTCGATATTTTCCAGATTCACTTTATACACCTCCCAAATTTTATATAAAAAAAGAGACCTACCATTTTTTTAAAAAATGAACAGAAGGTCTCCGGCAGTCCGGTCGACGCGTTAATTGCCCGTTTTGAAACGCATGCGTCATTATTTAGTTATTTAAAAATAATACATATAATTCCTATGAGTTTACTGTAATATTATCCTCATTTTACCATCTTTACGGTATCTGTCAATTGTCAATTGCAGTATAGGCGGATTTCCCCCACTGTCTAACATCATCGTGATAAACAGCCAGGCAAACACACTCCGGGAATGCCTTAGCCTGTGCGAGCGAAAACAAATTCCATAATATTTATCAACCGAGAGATGATCCGCCTTGAGGCGGGAACATAATTTTCGGAAGTGACTGACTTTTTGAATTTAAATACTACTTATTCTTATATTCTTCAAAGTTTAACAACCTAGCTCTACTTTTATCATGTACTTCTTCTGGAAAGCGTGAAGAATCAAGTGCATGAAGTGTTCTTGCAATATTTATACATTCTTGTATCTCATTATCGATTTCATATTTTCTTATAAGAACTTGCTTTAATCGATTAATTGTTTCCTCATCTGCATTTTTTATTTCAATTAGAATATTTAAGAACATCCACCGAGTGTGAATTTCGCTTTGAATAATTAAGCCATCGACTGATGGAACGTAACCGGAAAACACTTCAAAGAGCGTAACTACATTACTGGAAGCAATTAATCCTAATGTAATTATTTCTTCCTTAACATCATACTTATTGCGATACATTTGTTTTAAAGATCTTGTTCCATCTGTATCCTTTTCAATTAATAATTCGTATAACAAATTACACCAATGGGTAACTTGATCTTCTTTTGGCAAAGAATATATTGTGCTCAAATATTGATCATATTCTTTCATTTTTGGAAATGCCTTATAATAATCTTCAATTGTTACTGTCTTTTTTATGTATTCTAAGTCATCTGAGTCATGTTCAACAATATATGCAATAAAATTATCTGTCTTATTTAGTTGTGAAAAAGTTGGTGCAAGCTCGTATACTATTTCAACTAAAGTATTGATAAACTTCTGAATTAATTCATTGTGTGATTCTTCATCTTCACTATCAAAGTATTCCGAAAGTATATTTTCATACAAGTTCTCAAAATTATTAATTTCCTCTGGTTGTTTGGAATCTTCATAGTAAAAATCTCCAACATTGTATTCTACTCCCCTGGCGCCGAGTAATTGGTCTGGGGTATATGAACTATAATATTTATCTGCCCTATTTTTAAACGAATTTACGGTATTCCACTTCATATTAACAGTCCCATAAGTAGCATGGCAGTCCAATATCACCGCATACACTTCTTTATTCTCAATTGTAGCTGCAAATTTCTCGAGATTTTTTCTAAAATGATCCAATAATAGACTTTTCATTAAATTGAAATTGAGATTTTTCATACAAATTTTTCCTCCTCTTACTTCCGTATACTCTATGAAAAAAATACATTTTCATCTGCCACTTTTAAAGTATACTTATTTCATATTTTCCCCATAGTCCTTCCTAGTTATTGCATAAAGATTACTATCCTGTAAGCCAGAGTTACAAAAATAATATTGTTTAGCAAAGCCTTCTAAAACCATTCCTATCTTCTGCAGCACTCTTCCAGATGCTATATTATTCACAGAATGGGTCGCTTCGATTCTATTCAACCCTACCTCGAATAACATGTAATGAATTACGGCTCTTACGGCTTCCGTTGTATAACCTTTCGACCAATACTTTTTTGCAAGACAGTATCCCAAAACTGCTTTCTGATCATAATCATTCACATTAACTATACTTACAGAACCGATAAGCTCATCACCTAATTGTATCCCCCACTGATATGTTAATTCAGACTTATATCCATCGAATACTTCTACGATATATCCATGAGAATAACCAATACTTTGATGCGGTGACCAACGTTCATACTTACACACATCAGGGTCGCTCATCCATAAATAGACCATTTCTGCATCATCTGGAAGTATTTTTCTTAATAACAACCTCTCTGTCTTTATAATCTGCGTGCCTTTATGATTTATCATAATAATTCATTCTCCTTACCGTTATGATAACCCATACCAAAATATCTGATAGTCAAAATCAGGTGTCATTCCAATTGTTTTCGCTATTCGAATAGACCCTGTATTCTCTGGAGTACAATCCCAGTAAGGATGAATTCCTTTTTGGATACATTCTTGTAGAAATGCGCTAGCTACTGCTGTGCCATAATTACTTTTTCTGTACCCTTCTAGGGTTTCTATATCAATAGCATGTGTTTGTTCCGCAACAAATGCCGAAAAGCATAAACTCACCACATTGTTATTATACTCGGCAAAGTATCCAAATCCATGTTGTAAGAAAGAGTCTATAGAATCCCAAAAATGTAAAATCTTCTTTTCTAAAAAAGCGTGGTTTTCCAACCGGCCCGATTTCAACAAATCTGCATCTATTTTCCGAATAATGTTATCCCTATCCTGAAAACCTATAGATTTCGAATTCTCCTTAAAACAGAACACATGTTGAATGTCACTCGAAATGTTACGATTATAAAATATTGCTTGTATCGTTTTATCCCAAGTATCCATTTCTCCACCAATCTCAACCCAATTAATATCTTGTTTCTTTAGTTTGGGTTCAATATAGGTTCTCATATAACCTTCTAAGCTTTCTAAAAATATTTTACTCTGCGTATCTCCGACGAGCTGAAAACCTTGTTGGCCTTGGATCCAAATTAAAGCTGCCGTAGGTTCCGTTGGATGATCCGCATAGATAGTGCCGGGGTTATTCTCATTAACTATAGCCCGAACCTCGATATTCTTACACTTATCAGTAATGTGTCGTATCTTGTAAAAGTCTTGTTTATTAAGTTCTGTTATCACTTTACTCCCCCCGAATCTCAAGTCATTGTCTTCTTTAGTTTAGCTGCAAATAGTACGTCTATAAAAATCCACTGAATTGGGTGAGGAATTTACCGTGATTGTT
>RCUF01000166.1_pt1 | contig 30825 bp, 25 predicted proteins | sample 2166311 | NCBI WGS metagenome assembly RCUF01 (sample SAMN09932608, study PRJNA488358) | compost metagenome | feature: garden; material: soil; isolation source: compost soil in 4-hydroxybenzonitrile-enriched culture | place: Germany: Experimental Botanical Garden Goettingen | collected 2016-01-27
TTACCCGATTTGACGACTGAGAGCCATTGTTATTTTCTTAATTACGTTCTATATAACTCTTTTATATAATATGAATAAATCAGGCTTTAACAGCGATCGAAAGAAACCTCCGAGCCCGTAGCCTCTCTCCCCGTAGCCTTCCCTAGCAAGTAGTCACGTAGCATCCCCCTGCTCATGGCGCCTCCTCGCACACAGCTACATTTTCACCGATTAACATGGCATTACCCAATGAACAGCCGAGAATTCTGCAATTGCAGCCTCCATCCTCAAATCCCCCATTGAGTCAGACCTGCTTTGAAGCTTATAATATACAGGATTGGCTATACCGAAAATTTAAATTTTACAGAAAAGGTGTCATGCATGAGCATATTAAATGTAGAAAAATTGAGCCACGGCTTTGGTGACCGTGCTATTTTCAATGACGTATCCTTCCGCCTACTGAAGGGTGAGCACATCGGCCTCATTGGGGCGAATGGTGAAGGTAAATCGACCTTCATGAATATTATTACGGGCAAGCTCCAGCCAGATGAAGGCAAGGTGGAGTGGTCCAAACGTATGCGGGTAGGCTATCTGGATCAGCATGCGGTGCTGAGCAAAGGGCAATCCATTCGTGACGTGCTGCGCAGTGCGTTCCAGTACTTGTTCGACATGGAGCAGGAAATGAACGATATGTACGGGAAGATGGGAGATGTAACGCCGGAGGAGCTGGAAAAGCTGCTTGAAGAGGTGGGCACAATCCAGGATACTCTGACGAATCAGGATTTCTATCTGATTGACGCCAAGGTAGATGAGACGGCACGCGGGCTTGGTCTGACGGATATTGGACTGGACAAGGATGTCCATGACCTGAGCGGTGGACAGCGCACCAAGGTGCTGCTGGCGAAGCTGCTGCTGGAGAAGCCGGATATTTTGCTGCTGGATGAGCCGACGAACTATCTGGACGAGCAGCACATTGAATGGCTGAAGCGTTACCTGCAGGAATATGAGAATGCCTTCATTCTGATCTCGCACGATATTCCGTTCCTGAATAGCGTCATCAACCTCATCTATCATATGGAAAATCAGAGTCTGACACGCTATGTTGGCGACTACGATCATTTCCAGGAAGTATATGAGATGAAGAAGCAGCAGTTGGAGTCTGCCTACAAGCGCCAGCAGCAGGAGATTGCTGACCTGAAAGACTTTGTCGCACGCAACAAGGCCAGTGTCGCTACCCGCAACATGGCGATGTCGAGGCAGAAAAAGCTGGACAAGATGGAGATTATCGAGCTGGCAGCAGAGAAGCCGAAGCCGCAATTCAATTTCAAGGATGCGAGAACCTCTGGTAAGCTGATCTTTGAGACGAACGGGCTGGTGATCGGATACAACGAGCCGTTGTCCAGACCATTGGATCTGCGCATGGAGCGTGGACAGAAGATTGCGCTGGTTGGGGCGAACGGAATCGGTAAGACGACATTGATGCGGAGCATTTTGGGTGAAATTCCAGCGCTGGAAGGCTCTGTTCAGCGTGGAGAACATCTGGAGATTGGATATTTTCAACAGGAGATCAAGGAAGCCAACTACAACACCTGTATTGAAGAGATATGGAAGGAGTTCCCTTCCTATACCCAGTTTGAAGTACGTGCAGCTCTGGCCAAGTGCGGCCTGACCACCAAGCATATCGAGAGCAAGGTCGCTGTCCTCAGCGGAGGCGAGAAGGCGAAGGTACGCCTGTGCAAGCTGATTAATAATCAGACCAACCTGCTGGTGCTTGATGAGCCTACGAACCATTTGGATGTAGATGCCAAGGATGAGCTGAAGCGTGCACTCAAAGCCTATAAAGGAAGCATTCTGTTGATTTCTCACGAGCCTGAATTCTATCAGGACGTTGTTACCGACACATGGAACTGCGAATCCTGGACAACGAAGGTATTCTAAGCAGAGCTCCCTAGAAGTAACTCTCTGGAAGCAGCGCATAAATAGAACCTCTCCTGGCGGACACTATACACGGACAGCAGGCTCATTTTCATCCTGAAGATAGCTACTCTATGAGGAGCTTCACCCGATGTGAATGAGGAAGGATCTGTTGCCGGAAAGGAAGGTGCCGTCATGAGCAGAGGGTTCGAGCAAGAAGACAAGACGAATTACCCTGATATGGCAACCGTGGAATCCCAGCGAAATGATCTGGCCTTTGAGGAGTTTCCTGAAGGACCGTATGGCTCATCGATTCCCTCCGCGACGTTAGGGAAAAGTACGCCTTGGCGGGGGGATCAGCGCTCACCGGGGCGATTTGACTACGAGGATCATGAGCAGCATGAGGGAATGACCCGTAATTATCCTGGAGAGGATGTCTACGACGCAGCTGTACCTGATGGGAATCATGACAACGAGCTTAAGGGTAGCTGAAGCTTACATGAATAGGGCAAGAGAAGGGGCTGCCGCCGAGCGCAGTCTCTTTTTTTTCTGCAGTCCGGTTCAGACCCAATCACACAGCTACACGTCTCACGCGTCTCACATGGATAACAAGCATTACAGGCATCACAAGCATTACAAGCAATTACATGTCTCACGTGCATCACAGGGTTGACGAAGGAGAGAGAAATGCATATAATTACTTTAGTGGTTAAAAGCTTAAAAGCGAACAAGCGTCTAAGCGTGTAAGTGAATATGGTATGTGAGGTATAAGTACTTAAGTATTTTGGTGCCAAGATATTTCTTGAGTATTCACAGAATATTCAGTGTTCAGAGAGAATTCAATGATTATTATTCGAACTTCACAGTTGGCATAGCGCCATGGGGCCGTGATAGATTCCATTAACTAAAGGGAGCGATATTACAATGATCGTTATTACGAATCAGCTTATTGCCGAAGAACAAATTCAGGATATTGTCCGTGTGGTAGAAAACGAAGGGCTTCAAGCCCACGTCTCGAGAGGTACTGACCGTACTGTCATTGGTCTGATTGGGTCTGTGGAGCCCAAGCTGTCTGAGCATTTGCGCCAGATGAAGGGTGTAGAGAAGGTTGTTAAGATCTCAAAGTCTTACAAGCTGGCAAGTCGAGACTTCCACCCGGAAAATACAGTTATTCGCATTAAGGATGTAGAGATTGGCGGCGGCGAGCTGGCCGTCATGGGTGGTCCGTGTGCGGTGGAGACGGCAGAGCAAATCGATGAGATCGCCAGACTGGTGAAGGCTGCTGGTGGGCAGATTCTGCGCGGTGGTGCTTTCAAGCCTCGTACAGGCCCTTATAGCTTCCAAGGGACAGGTGTAGAAGGACTCATTATGATGGCTGAAGCGGGCCAGAAGCATGGACTGTTGACGATCACTGAGGTCATGACGCCAGAGTATGTTGATATTTGTGCTGAATATGCCGATATCCTGCAGGTCGGAACCCGTAATATGCAGAATTTCGATCTGCTGCGCAAGCTGGGAACCTGTGGCAAGCCTGTTCTGCTAAAACGCGGCTTCAGCTCTACCTACGACGAATTCCTGAATGCGGCAGAATACATCCTTGCTGGGGGAAATCCGAACGTTATGCTCTGTGAGCGTGGTATTCGCACCTTCGAATCCTACACTCGCAATACGCTGGACTTGTCTGCCATTCCAGTACTGCAACAGCTGAGCCATCTCCCGGTTATTTCCGATCCGAGTCATGGTACAGGTAGAAGAGAGCTCGTGGCACCGATGACAAAGGCCTCCGTGGCTGCAGGAGCAGACGGTCTGATCATTGAGATGCATACAGATCCTGACAATTCTATGACAGGTGATGGAGTGCAGTCTTTGTTCCCGGATCAATTCGCTGAGCTGCTACAGCAGCTTGAACAGCTGGCACCGATTGTAGGGAAAACCTTTTCAACCCAAAAACAACCTCTGAATGCATTTCCTTCAAGCGTTAATGCATAAACGTTATAATGTGGAAAAGTATTTTGCATGAATCTAGCGAAAAGCCCGTCATGACGGGCTTTTTTAGCATTTTGAACCCGCTATAGAGCGTGAGAATATCTGACATGTCGATAAAAAATACCTGACATGAGTATTGACCCATGTCACATATGAGATTTATAATGACGGAAAGAAAAAAATCGCACATGAACATTGCTTTCATCAAGTAATCTTAATGTTCGGGAAAATTGGGAGGAAGAAGACATGTCCGTTGAAAAAGTATTGAAAACGATCCAAGAAAACAATATTGAGTGGGTAGACTTCCGTTTTGTTGATCTGTCTGGACGCGTGCATCACATCTCGCTTCCGGCTACTGCAGTAGATGAGGAAACATTTGTAAATGGTGTTGCATTCGACGGTTCTTCCATCCCGGGCTATCGTGGTATCGAGGAATCTGACATGGTTATGATGCCAGATCCAGAAGCCATTTATATTGACCCGTTCACACAGCATCCTACATTGAACGTAATGTGTAACATCGTCACTCCTGACGGTGAACAATATGATCGTGACCCACGCGGAATCGCGGATAAGGCTGAAGAGTTCCTGAAGACTGCAGGTGTTGGTACGGCAGCGTTCTTCGCTCCTGAGTCCGAATTCTTCATCTTTGATGATGTTCGCTATGAGAGCAGCATGAACAGCTCCTCCTACTTCGTAGATTCCGAAGAAGCAGCTTGGAATACGAACCGTAAGGAAGAGGGCGGTAACCTTGGCTTCAAGGTCGGCGTGAAGGGTGGATATGTACCAGTAGCTCCAGTAGATACTCAACAAGATATCCGTAGCGAAATGTGCCGCCTGCTTGAAGAAGCTGGCCTCAGCGTTGAGCGTCATCACCATGAAGTAGCTACAGCTGGTCAAGCAGAGATTAACTTCCGCTTCGATACGCTGAAGAAAACAGCAGATAACCTGCTGGTATACAAATACATTGTTCATAACACAGCTCGTCAATATGGTAAGGTAGCAACCTTCATGCCAAAACCACTGTTCGGTGATAACGGAAGCGGCATGCACGTTCACCAATCCATCTTTGATGGCGACACACCTTTGTTCTACGAAAAAGGCGCGTACGCTAACCTGAGTGAGACAGCAATGCACTACATCGGCGGAATCCTGTATCATGCTCCTGCCTTGATCGCTCTGACGAACCCGAGCACGAACTCCTTCAAGCGTCTGGTTCCTGGTTACGAAGCACCAGTTAACCTGGTATTCTCCAAAGGTAACCGTTCCGCTGCAGTTCGTATCCCGGTAGCAGCTGTAACACCTAAGGGCTGTCGTATCGAGTTCCGTACACCGGATTCCACAGCGAACCCTTACCTGGCGTTTGCAGCTATGCTGATGGCTGGCCTGGATGGTATCAAGCGCAAGCTGAACCCAGTTGAGTTGGGCTATGGTCCACTGGATACTAACATCTATGAGCTGTCTGATGAGGAGAAGGGCAAAATCCGCAGCGTTCCAGGTACACTGGACGAAGCGTTGGATGCTCTGGAAGCTGACTTTGAGTTCTTGACTGAAGGTGGCGTATTTACCAAGGAATTCATCGATAACTATGTACAATTCAAGCGTTCTGAAGCAAAAGCTGTATCGATCCGTGTTCATCCACACGAGTACAGCCTCTACTTCGATTGCTAATAGGATATTTGCAGCAATTCAGGACCTCCAGTGCTCTGGAGGTCTTTTGCTTGAGAGAGACTGAAGCAACCAGCGAAAGCGCCTGCGAAGATAACATGGGCGGTTGGAGAGCAAGCTTAATACGTAGTATATATAACATGAAATGTTATATATTGAATTTGACATTTTCATGAAAACGGAGTGAGAGAGCAAAGCTGACAAGCAACGGTTCGCTCTGATGAGATTAGAATATGTTTGAACCCGTAGTATTCAGATCAAGTGGTGAAGCATTTCACAAAAACTTTGCAAAACGGTCCTGAAGCCCTTGAACACGCCCTAGAATACTGCTATTATAAGCGATAATATTTGCATCTTGTGTAGATATGGGTGATCTGTGAAAGAATCCATGTTAACCAGTAGAGAGGATGGGAGTACTGTTGAGCAAGAGAGCCTATAATTTTAATGCAGGACCTGCGGCATTGCCGCTCCAGGTACTGGAACGAGCCCAAGCCGAGTTTGTCGATTTCCGTAATACGGGGATGTCTATTATGGAGATGTCTCATCGAGGTGCCGTGTATGAGTCTGTTCATAACGAAGCACAGGAACGTATTCTACGCCTCCTTGGTAATCCGGAAGGCTACAAGGTACTGTTCCTCCAAGGTGGCGCCAGCACGCAGTTCGCCATGATCCCTATGAACTTCTTGGGCGAAGGCAAGACTGGTAGCTATGTGATGACTGGAAGCTGGGCTGACAAGGCTTTGAAAGAGGCCAAGCTGGTAGGGGAGACGCATGTTGCAGCATCCTCGAAGGAATCTAGCTATATGAGTTTTCCGAACTTAAGCAATCTGGAGCTGCCAGAGTCGTCTGCATACTTGCATGTAACCTCTAACGAGACCATCGAAGGTGTACAATTCCAGTCGTACCCGGATACAGGAAATGTACCATTGATTGCGGACATGTCCAGTGACATTTTCTGCCGTCCGTTGGACATTACAAAATTCGGTATGGTATATGCCGGAGCGCAAAAGAATCTCGGTCCTTCAGGTGTAACGGTAGTCATTGCCCGTGAGGAGCTGCTTGCAGATTCTCCAGGACACATTCCTACCATGCTGCGCTACAGTACATTCCTGAGTAATAATTCTCTCTATAATACACCGCCATCCTTCTCCGTCTACATGGTTAATGAGGTCGTGAAGTGGATCGAGGAAGAAGGTGGCCTGTCCGGTATCGAGGTCAAGAACCGTGATAAGGCCGGATTGCTGTATCAGACGATTGATAACAGTGGTGGCTTCTATAAAGGCTGTGCCGAGACAGAGAGCCGCTCTCTGATGAATGTAACGTTCAGACTGGCTACAGAAGAGCTGGAGAAGCTATTTGCGAAGGAATCCGAGCAGGCGGGCTTCATTGGCCTCAAGGGCCATCGCAGCGTGGGAGGACTCAGGGCGTCGATCTATAACGCTGTTCCTTACGAGAGCTGTAGTGCCCTGGCTGATTTCATGGGTGATTTCCAGAAGCGTCACGGTTAAGTATAAGATAACAAGTATAAGGCAGCACAAGATAACCTTCCTATGCTGGTAGCATAGGAAGGTTTTTGCTTGAGATCGAAAGGAGAAATGGAACATGGCATTACATATCGTATTAGTGGAGCCGGAGATTCCGGCAAATACAGGAAACATCGCACGTACCTGTGCAGCCACGGGAGCCCACCTGCATCTGGTAAGACCCCTGGGTTTTCGTACAGATGATGCGACACTGAAGAGAGCAGGGCTGGACTACTGGCACGCTGTGCACGTGGAATATCACGATTCATTTGCTGAGGTTCAGCAAAAATACGCAGATGGAAGATTTTTTTATGCAACGACGAAGGCGGAGAAGCGGTATTCGGACTTCAGCTATCGTGATCATGACTTTTTCGTGTTTGGCAAGGAGACAAAAGGCCTACCCCAAGAGTTAATTTCTTCCAACAAAGAATGGTGTGTACGTATGCCGATGTCGAACGATGTCAGGTCTTTGAATTTGTCGAATTCGGCTGCAATAATGGTGTACGAAGCACTGAGACAGCTTGATTTTCCCGGTTTAATATGAAAAAACTTGTTTGGAATAACACTTATTTTTCATAAAACCTAAACAGATTAGGGCTATCGGACGATAACATATGTATGTGGTATTGCTGTTTTTTGTTAATGACACATCTGAATGGTGCTATAGGCGTGCATATTTAAGCACGAAATCACAAATTCGGGTAGGATTCGACAAGAATTCGGCGAATTGTTGAATGTAGGTATGAACAGAGTCTTTATACCTAGCATTCATCAGTATAATCATCTTAACAGGAGAGGTGTCTAAATAAATGAAGCCTGCTGGTGTAGTTCGGAAAGTGGATCAGCTGGGAAGAATCGTCTTGCCCAAATCTCTAAGAAAACGATACCAAATGAATGAAGGAGATCCCGTGGAAATTCTGGTTCAAGGGGATCATATTATTCTGGAGCGTTATCGCCCTAAATGTGTGTTCTGCGGCTCCATGGAGGAAGTTAGTGAATTCAAGGATCGTTATATTTGCGGTCAATGCATGAGCGATATGACACAGCTTCCTAAGCATGCTTAAGAGCTCATGACAAAGAGCATCACGAGTATTTCGTGATGCTCTTTGTATAGTACAGTAGCTTTCTCTAAGCGCAGTTCCTGCTTGTGAGGGGTGCTGGGGTACCTTCAGCGGTATCCTCATTTGAAGAATAAGAAGTGTGTGGGTACTGGACGTAGCCTTCCGTCGGAGGGCTTATTCACAACTCGTCCATTCAGAATCATGGAGGAGGAGCCGCCGCCGTCCAGATTATAAGCGCTCTGGACACCCAGATTGAACATCTTGGCTTGTAGTTCCTCCAAGGTGGCTCCTGAGCTGCCCTGTTCATTGTAGCCATCAACGACAATAATCAGCAATTGATCATCCTTATAATTGCCAATGACAGTACGTGGTGCACGCTTGGGTGTCGTCTTCCATTTCGCTGGAATGGCAACCTTCTGTCCGTTCTGAATGAGTACAGGTACGAAGGTAGCTCCAAATGAGGGCTGAAGGCCGTCGAGCGCTGCTTGGTTTGTAAATTTACCACCAATCAGCCGACCTGATTGGCTCAGGCCGATAAAGGCTAGATCCTTGAAGCTGGCCTGAAAGCCATTCACATATTTACCGTTCATTACGGTGGTGCTAAGCGGGTAACGCTTGCCTCCGCCATCAGCAAAACCGCCTGCATTGATACCAGCCACGGCCCCAGTGCGTGAGACGGCTCGCATTGTCGTCTCTGTACTGCCAGGCGTTCCCGTACCTAGAGACATCTGCATGGCGGTAGGGTCCTTCAGCTTCACCTTCATGGCGTAGCCCTTGTAGGAACCAGGATTGACCTTGAACAGCTCAATGGTAATTCGGTCACTGTTCACCCGTTCATAAGGAGTGCCTAGCTTGGCTGTTATTCGTCGATTGTATATGGTCTCAGGCCGGCTTGACTGTGTGGCAGCCGACTTGGCAATGCTGTTCATGGTCTGTGTCGTTTGCTTGTACAATTCGGCTGTCTTCTGAATGGATGTTACCGTGTAGGAGGCAGTGTCTGCAGCTTCGTCAAGCTGGCCCATAATATGCTGGCTCTGGGCACTCCAATCACTTACAGGACCATACTTGACGCCAGTCTCAGGTAAGGCAAGAGGACGATTCATGAGGACCAAGAAGAGCAGAAGTCCAATAAACGGTGCTAACGTCATCATCATCAGCCGGTTGAGTTGTTTGGCTTCCATTCTCATTTTAACAAGTCCATCTTCTTCTGTAGGGTATCCAGTTGCTTCTTAACTTCGGCTAGTTGGGTATACAGCTTGTTGCTATTGTCCGTCTTGTCGCTCGCATTGTCCTTGGTGAACGTGAGCAGTTCATTCAACGAATCAACCTTGCCCTGCAACTCGTCCATTTCTTTGGACATCACGTCAAACTTTTGTTCATATTCCGCCTGCAGGCCTGCCATTTGTTGATCCACGTGGCCCTGCATCTGGAACAGCATTTCTTTCTTCAAATGATTGCTGTACAGATAGGTTGCGGCTATACCGGCTGCGATCAGCACAACCCAGAGTATGAGAAAAGCTTTGACGGAAGGACTCTTCACCCGTTCGCTGCGGCGTGATGCCGGAACTGAGGATGGTTCTGTAGAGTTCTGCATGAAATCACTCCCGTGGTGAATCCAATTCATAATACCTTTAATACCTTTAGCTATAGCGATTATGAATTGATTCTTTATAGTTCAATTTTCCAGTCTCATTCTATCACGGGCCTATACTAATTCGCAAAAATGTAATAGTTTCCAAGCTTGAATTATAAATGATTGCCCCTGAATTCTAATAAGAAACCTACAGTACATTTCCATACAGCAAGGATCGGGGGACACAACATTGGTCGCATAATCGGGAGGTACAACAGTATGAAAAAAGTTTGGCAGGTGGTTATCGTTGATATTCATCCGACAAGCATGCTCGGAACCAAGCTGATTCTGGAGGATCAGCAGGATTTGCTTGTACGAGGGATGACATCAAGCGGCACAGAGGCACAGCAGCTGGCGGGCAGCATCAAGCCCGAGCTCATTCTTATGGACTATAAGCTGCCGGAGGGAACCGCCATTCCTTTCATTACTGAAATCAAGCTGGTCTCGCCGGAGAGCCACATCATCATTATGACAGATGCGTACGATCTGAGCCTATTTCAGCAGGCGACGAAAGTCGGGGCAAGTGGCGTGATCTCCAAGCAAGCTTCTACCAATCAATTGATTCATTTGATTAACGGCTTGCGTGAAGGGGTCGTATCCGTGCCTTTGGAATGGATTCAGCAAGGGAGCTGGCCCATGACCCAACTCATGTCTCCAGAACCGTTCGATGAATTGACAGATACCGAAATTTTTATAATGGAACGTATAGTTCAGGGCATTACATATGATAAGATTGCTGTAGAGATCGAGGTCAGTCGCCGCTCTATAGACAATTATTTGAGAAAGATTTATGCGAAGCTAGGCGTGTCTAGCAGAGCACAGGCGATTGAGCGGTACGCTTTGTATGTAAGGCAGTCCAAGCCTTTATATGCCTAGCACAGGTGTCCTGCTTGCATAGAACCTAGCAGGTAAGGTGCATAATTGGATAACGAACCGAATACGCTGTAGGAGCTTTTGTACATTTCACAACTGCAGGACCGGAGCTTCATGAGGTATACCAGAATACCCGTTAGGGTGTAAATGAGGGGGTTCTTCATGCAATATTCCTATGCTACACGTACGGCTGCCTTACTGGCTTCACCATTGCGTCACATTCGGGACCATGCCAGACGGCATTCTTTTATTTCTCTTGCGGAGGAGCTCCCTGCGCAGGAGCTTTTTCCCGTTAAGCTGCTGGATGAAGCGGCCCATGAGGTACTGACCTCCGGTCCTGCTGTATTGCAATATGGTGATCCGGAAGGCTATCTGCCGCTTCGGGAATGGCTTACTGCGGAGTGGAAGTCCAGGAAGAGAATGAATGTGGATCCTCGTCAGGTGCTCCTTACAACCGGAACCCAGCAGGCAATTGATCTCGTCGTGAGACTCATGGTGAATGCAGAAGACCCCGTGCTGATCGAGCAGCCAGGCTCCCCGGGTTCATTGCAGGTGTTGTCCATGCAAGGAGCGAGACTGATTCCCGTGCAGGCTGATGCACAGGGGACGGATCTGGAGGCGTTGGAAAGGCGAATGGCTGCGGATCGCCCCAAGCTGTTCATTGCGGCCCCCTCTTTTTCGAATCCGACAGGCTTCCTGTGGACGCTTGAGCAGAGACAGCAGATCCTGTCTCTATGCCAGAAATACAATGTATTGCTGGTAGAGGATGACTCCTACGGCGAGCTGCATTTGCATCAGAATGAACAGATTCCCCCTTCTGTAGCGGCTCTTGATGATGAAGGCAGAGGAGGGCATGTGCTGTACATTGGCTCATTCAGCAAGACCATTGCTCCAGGCCTTCGTACAGGTTGGGTTACGGGACACCCCTCTTTGATTGAAGGCATGTCAGCTCTCAAGCAGCTCGCTGATATGCAATCCAGCTCCATGAATCAACGACTGCTGCATCACCTGCTTACGGATCATCGCTTTCGCTGGCATGATCATCTGGAGCTGCTGAACCGCGAATATCGTGTACGACTCAAGCTGATGCTGGAGCTGCTCAAGAGACCATTCTGGAAAGAAGTCACCTATCATGTGCCTGGGGGAGGCATGTATATGTGGGTACGTCTGCCAGAAGGACTGGAGAGTGCCACTCTGCTGAAGGCCGTAATGCCTAAAGGAGTAGCTTTCATGCCAGGAGCGTTATGCACCGCTGGGAACAGTGGCAATAGCTATATCCGCCTGAACTTCAGTCATCCTGGACGAGAGGAATTGCTCATGGGGATGAATCTGATCGGTGAGACCATTACGGAGTTCACTGCTCGGCGTTCTTGATTGAGCGTTCGTTCGAAGCTGTCACGTACGGGGTTGTGGCTTCAGCCGCGCATGAGGCGGAGAGAGATACATGAGCCTCAAGCACCGCTGCATATTCCTCCAGTGCATCCTGCCCTGTTGTTGTTAATACATATTTGCCTCGTGCTATGCGTTCGAACCATCCGTAATAATTTTTTTGCAGTACAGATGCAGCGTCAGCTACAGCCCCTGCGCGTGCGATCTGGGCAGGCGAAGCTTCCTTTTGGGAAGCAAGTATGGACGCTACTCGCAAGGCCTTCTCCCTATAGGCAGTTACCAGCTTGCGTCTTGTACTCCCACCTTCATTATAATCCCCACTACGTGCTTGAAATTCCCGAATGAGCCGTTCCTTACGTGAGCCTTTTCGCGGAGCTGCGGTGTGCCCTTGTCCCTGTGCCATTGTTGGCGTACAGATAATCTCAACGAGCGCAGGCTTCGTCTTGTATAACGTCACTGTAATGAGGCCCAAGCCAAGCTTGCGGCACAGCTCCGATAGCTCCTGCCAGCGCTGATTGACAGCGCCTTTTTTATTGCGGTTCTTCTCTACAGCCAGGTAGACCTCTCCCCCGAGCTTTAATCGTTGCAAGCCCTGAAGGAGAAGTGCCAGACTGAAGGTTTTCTTAATCTCTACAATCAGCGGATGCTGTGAGTTCTCCTTGAGACCCACCAGATCACAATTGTTCACCTCTCCACGAATGATGTAGCCCCGTCCCTCAAAAAAGGCCTTGATCGGTGCATACAGCTCCGTCTCTCGTTGGACTGCCATGGTAATTCCGCTCCTTTTTGATTCCATCTCTTAATAGTATAACACGGTCTTCAAGCCCGGATTTCGTGCGCTGCCACGAAAAAAAGCGGTCAATAATCCATTAGATTCTGCATAGTTATGTAATACGCTTTTGTAACGCATAACTAAGCGATCCTTAACCATTCGGAGCGGAGGTTACTACTAAGGAGCCATAGGAGGTACAGGTTATGAAGATTTTTGAGCGCGTTGCGAAGTACCAGGCGGAAAGCGAGCGTTTGGCGTGGAGTGGGAACTTCCGTGATTATTTGGAGATTCTTAGCAAGGACCCCTCGCCAGCGATGACTGCTCATGCAAGGGTATATGAGATGATCAAATCCTTTGGAGTTGAGACCTCCGGGGGCCAGAAGCGTTACAAATTCTTTGAGCAGGAGCTGTTCGGCCTGGACCGGGCTGTGGAGAAGCTGGTGGAGGAGTATTTTCATTCGGCAGCGCGCAGACTGGATGTACGAAAAAGAATCCTGCTGCTAATGGGGCCTGTGAGCGGCGGCAAATCGACTTTGGTCACTTTGCTGAAGCGGGGGATGGAGCAGTTCTCGCGAACCGATCAGGGAGCTGTATATGCCATTGATGGTTGCCCGATGTATGAGGAGCCTCTGCATTTGATACCTCATGAGCTGCGCCCGGAAGTAGAGCAGGAGTTGGGCGTTCGAATTGAGGGCAATCTGTGCCCTTCCTGCCAATTGCGCCTGCGCACCGAGTATGACGGCGATATTGAGAAGGTGCGCGTAAAGCGTGTACTCATCTCGGAGGATCAGAGGGTGGGCATTGGTACCTTCAGTCCATCTGATCCCAAATCCCAGGATATTGCTGATCTGACGGGAAGCATTGACTTCTCGACGATCACGGAATTTGGCTCAGAATCCGATCCGCGAGCATATCGCTTCGATGGCGAGCTCAACAAGGCGAACCGTGGTCTGATGGAATTTCAGGAGATGCTGAAGTGCGATGAGAAGTTTCTGTGGAACCTCCTCTCCTTGACGCAGGAGGGCAACTTCAAGGCCGGAAGATTTGCGCTAATCAGTGCCGATGAACTGATCATTGCCCACACGAATGAAGCAGAATACAAATCCTTCATTGCGAACAAGAAGAACGAAGCGTTGCAATCCCGCATGATCGTCATGCCGATTCCTTATAATCTCAAGGTATCTGAGGAAGAGAAGATATATAGCAAGCTGATTCAACAGAGCGATATGCGACATATCCATATTGCGCCGCACGCACTGCGGGCAGCAGCGATATTCTCCATATTGACAAGGCTCAAGGAGAGCAAGAAGCAAGGGATGGATCTGGTCAAGAAAATGCGGATGTATGACGGAGAAGAGGTCGAGGGCTACAAGGAAGCAGACCTTAAGGAGATGCAGACAGAGTATCTGGATGAGGGGATGTCAGGCGTCGATCCGCGCTATGTCATTAATCGGATATCCAGTGCACTGATTAAGCAGGATCTGGAATGCATTAATGCTCTTGATATTCTCCGAGCGATTAAGGATGGTCTCGATCAGCATGCCTCCATCAATAAGGAGGAGCGCGAACGGTATCTGAACTATATTGCTATTGCGCGCCGGGAGTACGACGAGCTGGCGAAGAAGGAAGTGCAGAAGGCCTTCGTATACTCCTTTGAGGAATCTGCCCGTACATTGTTCGATAACTATCTGGATAACATTGAAGCCTTTTGCAACTGGTCCAAAATCCGTGATCCACTAACTGATGAGGAGCTGGAGCCAGACGAAAGATTGATGAGATCCATCGAGGAACAGATCGGAGTATCGGAGAATGCCAAAAAGGCCTTCCGCGAGGAAATATTGATCCGAATCTCCGCCTATTCTCGAAAAGGACGCAAGTTCGATTACCACAACCACGATAGACTGCGGGAAGCGATCGAGAAGAAGCTATTCGCAGATCTGAAGGACATTGTGAAGATTACGACCTCTACCAAGACCCCAGATGCCAATCAGCTCAAGCGTATCAATGAAGTGAGTAAGCGATTGATCGACGAGCATGGCTACTGCCCGATCTGTGCAAATGAGCTTCTGCGATATGTGGGTAGTCTGCTAAATAGATAGATCTCAGATGAATAGGTTAGCCTTAAGCATCCCGGTGACTTCCCTTTACAGGGGAGTATGGCAGGGATGCTATTTGGTCTGTATAATGATAGCCATAGTATCCATAGCAATGGAGTGATGATGTGGCTTCTATTCATGATGTGGCGAGGGCAGCAGGCGTATCTGTTGCTACAGTATCGAAGGTAGTTAATGGCTATCCAGATGTCAGTGACAAGACTCGTAAAAAGGTTAACAAGATCATTGAAGAGCTTCGATACCATCCCAATGTCATGGCCCGCGGACTTGTGAAGAAGCGCTCGTGGAATGTAGGTGTACTGATCAATGTTCCGTTCACGAATCCGTTCGTCTCCGAATTGCTGGAGGGTATCAAGACTGCACTGGAGCATAGTGGCTATGATCTGATGAAGCTGTCTACCCGGCTTGAAGATCCATCCTATTCCTTTTATGAGCATTGCCGCAGTCGTAGTCTGGATGGTGTGGTTATTTTTGGGGCAGAGCCTGACAACAAGGGTGTATCTGATCTTATTGCCTCAGATATTCCAGTTATGTTCGTGGATGAGGATGTCACGGGAAAGCGCACAGGCTCCATTATGACGGATAGCCGGTTGGCGCTTCAAATAGTGGTGCAGCATTTATATGAGCTTGGTCACCGCAGAATTGCTTATATTGCCGGGTCTCAGGGCACGGCTGTCGCCCATTTGCGACAGCGAGGATACGTAGAGGGCATGCAGGCTTGTGGACTTGCTTGCCTTGAAGAATATATAGAGGAGTGCGACTATACCTTTGATGGTGGAAGACAGTCGGCATCCAAGCTATTATCCATTGCCCATCCGCCGACGGCACTGGTATGCGTGTCAGACATGGCCGCCTTCGGCGCCATTCACGAGCTGATGAGTCGTGGTCTGTCTGTGCCTTCCGACATTTCGGTGGTAGGGTTCGACAATACCTATTATGCGCAAGTGTTCAGACCAGGACTGACGACGGTGAATCAGAATATTTACAACATCGGCATTCGCTGTATTGAGCACCTCATCAGGATGATTGAACAGCCTGATGCACGGCCCCCTGCAGCTCTGGAGCCGCCCGATCTGGTGGTGCGCGAGACGACTGCCGCTCCAGCATATTAAGAATCAAGGGGGAAATATAACTGCATGTCAGAAGTTATTTTGGTCGTAGAGGATGAGGTAGCCATCTCGCGAGTGCTAAAGGCTTATCTGGAGAAATCGGGATATCAGGTAGAGCAGGCTTTTTCCGGGATGGAGGCATTGATGAAGTGCGCGTCCGCGACACATCCGTCATTGGTGCTGCTAGATGTCATGCTTCCTGATTATGACGGGTGGTATCTGCTTGGGAAGATCCGTGAGCGGCATAACTGCCCGGTCATTATGCTGACAGCCTTGGGGAGTATTGACCATAAGCTGAAGGGGCTTGACCTTGGAGCGGATGATTACATTACTAAGCCGTTCATAGGAGAAGAGGTGACTGCTCGGGTACGGACCGTGCTGAGGCGATCTCACAGCCAGGTTGCGACTAAAGAGATTATTACATACGGGAGTCTGACATTTAATTTTAATGCGCATTCAGTGCATTTATATAGTGAAGAGCTTTATTTTACACCAAGGGATTTGTCTCTGCTGCTATTTCTGGCGAAGCATCCGAATCAGACCTTTACCAGAAATCAATTGATAGAGCAGCTATGGAGCATTGATTACGAGGGAAGTGATCGGGCGGTGGATCTGGCTGTGAAGCGAATACGCAAAGCGCTGGAGCGCTGGCCAAATACAGAGGGAGAAATCAAAACTTTACGCGGATTGGGGTATCAGTTCAGTGCTGAGGAAGTCTAACCAGAGAACCACGATGCTACGATACTGGACTACCAGATATCTGCTGACATTATGCATCGGACTCATTACTATTGGTATATTGTCTTTCTTCTGGTTGCAGTATTACGAGAAGCAGAAGCAGCTGGATTATATGGATCTGCTGGCAGCGGATACGGCTGAGCTGGTCGTTATAGATGGAAGGCTGGCGCTGGGCTATGACCTCTTCAATATCGTGGAGCGTAAGCAGAAGATGATTCCGTTCAAGGACAAGCCCTGCTTCATCCTGCTGGATGAGAACAAGCTGCTCATCTCTAGTAGCATGTATCCCGAGGTGCCCGACGATATTATGAGCCATATCCAGAGCTTTGCTGGAGGGGGAGATCGGACAGAGACCTTCCAGGTTGGGCCAGGACATGGATTAAGCTTCTATGCTGTGCAAAAGGAGGTTGAACATAACGGTCGTACCCTGGGCTGGGTGATCATTTTACAGCCTGAAAAGCTGCTTGTCACTGCCCCGTGGCAGGTGCATCTGTTGATCATTCTGGTGCTCAGTCTTGGTCTGCTTGGCTGGGCAGTCATCTATCTGCTCACACGTAGATTGTACCGTCCGATCGGAGTCGTGGTGAATGCGGCCGAGCAGATCGTTGCGGGGAATTATGATCTCAGTCTTTATAAAGGCGTGAAGGAACAGGAAATCTACGAGTTAATGAATGCATTTGAGGAAATGGCGAAGCGCTTGAAGCAGATGGAGCTGATGAGAACACAGCTACTAGCTGGCGTGACTCATGAACTGAAGACCCCGGTTACGTCCATCAGCGGCCTGATTCAGGCTGTACAGGAGGATGTCGTCAGCGGAGAAGAGGCGAAGGAATTCCTGGATATTTGCCGCCATGAGACGAACCGCCTGCAGCATATGATTGAGGATTTGCTGGAGTTCAATTCCTTTGCCGTCGGAGATTTCAAGGTGCATAAGGAGACTGTACAGCTACAGGAGCTTGTGAAGGATATTTTGCGTCAATGGGAGCTTACGCAGGAGGCCAGATGCGTCAAGGTACTGCTGGGCTCGGTGGAGGAGGAGCTGGAGGTATTCACCGATCCATTGCGGTTGCAGCAAATTTTGTACAACCTATTGAATAATGCCCGTCAAGCCAGTGATGCCTCTATCGGGGAAGCTGAAGCTATTCCTCGTATAGAGGTAGAAATAATGACGACTAGTGAGGAGATCATCCTTGATGTCAAGGATTGGGGGAACGGCATTCCCGCAGTAGAGCAAGCTCTTGTATTTGAGCGCTTTTATCGGGGAGAAGGTAAGAAGCACAAGGTACGGGGGCTGGGCATTGGGCTACCCTTCAGTCGTATGATGGCTCGTTCGCTGGGAGGAGAACTGTTACTTCTGAGAAGTGGGCAGGGAGAGACAGTATTTAGACTTGTGCTGCCTGTGACGGATAGCCCGCTTGAAGAAGTGAAACAGGCTTAATAAGTGCACTTGCGTGAGGCAGGCTCAAATACATCATAGCTTCATGAATTAAATAAGCTTGGAACAAAGGACATTCGAGCCGCTACGAGGCTTCGGGTTGTCCCTTTTTTTTTGGTTGCTTGACACATGCCTGACACATTGCATTGCTACGCTAGATCTAGTAGAGATGAGAGCAATAAAGGAGTGAAGGAAATGAAGAGACACACAGCTGTTGCAGTGCTGATGTTGACCATGTGTTCAGGCAGTCTGCTTCCGGCCGCCTATGCAGAGACAGAACTGGTAGGAGGAGCTGCTGATTCGGTAAAGGTGAGTGAAGCGGCAAGTCTGTCCGCGGCAGCAGCTAACGATGATGCCGGGGTCACCGTAATTGGAGGCACTGACACGAATTCGCAGGCTTCGAGCGGGTCTAGCTCTGGAAGCTCCGACTCCAGTGTGGCGGAGTCGGGTCAGGCATCAGGCTTGTCCATAGATGATGCGATCGGGCTAGCTATTGCGAATAGCTACAGTCTGAAGAGTGCCCTGAGCAGCTATCAGAGAAGTGGGATTAATCTGGAGACAGCCGCCGATAATCTGGACTACATCCCGACAGGGACAGGGACTGGCGAGGATGGTGCGTCCTCTCGTTCAGCCTGGAAGCAGTACAACTCATCCAATGTGAACTACCTGATGGCACTGAGGAACATCGATACCGTCAAGGATCAGATCGCCTACAAAACGGTGGTCGCCTACTATAGTGTGCTGTCCTCTGATAGAGCAGCGCAGACAGCGGAGACCTCGCTGGAGATTGCCCGTGCCGAGGAACAAGCTGCGCTGGCGAAGGCGAGCAAGGGCAAGCTCTCGGGAGCGGCCCGGGATGAGGCTGTACAGTCGAGAATTGAGGCGGAGCAGAGCTTGACTCAGGCTCGGGATACGCTGAAGCAGAAGCGGGAGAGCCTGCTGACGATGCTGGGCATGGGTCTGAATGAGACGCTTGTGCTGTCGGATGCTCCAGCATATGAGAAGCCGGAGCAGCTTGATATCGAGACCTATATTCAAAAGGTCATCTCCTATGATCCTACAATCTGGCAGAAGGAGAGAAGTGTGGAGCTGGCTGAGCTGAATGTCACTTACTTCTCGTTCAACTCCAGTGACGGTGAGTATGAGCTGGTCAAGATGTCTGTTGCTGATGCGAATAGCGAGCTGACGAACAGTAAGAAAGAACTGGGCGAATCGCTCAGGAGCACCTATTACAATCAGCAGAATCTGCAGCAGCAATATGAGCAGCTTCAGGGAAAGCTAACCGCTGCGTACAATTCACTGACCATTGTTAGCAAGAAATGGGAGCGTGGTCTCGTTACACAGATTGACGTGATGAAGGCGGAGCAAAGTGTGAGCAGCCTGGAAGTGCAGCTTCAGGATTTGTTACTGCAGATGGACGAGGTGCAGCGTGTGTTGGAAGCACCTTGGATTGATTAATTATATAAGTCCCATCAAGACAATTGGAGGTTACATATATGGGTGAAGCATCAATAACCAGTCCGTTAGGCGCATTAAGAAAGAAGCGTCGCAAAAGATTGATCTGGACGGTCGGGATACTAGCCGTGGCAATGGGAGCAGGTGGCTATCTGTATTTCAATATGCAGAGCACTCCATCCTTCGTGCCAACAGCTCAGACTGTGCAGGTGGCGCGTGGTGATGTGACGAAGACATTGGAGCTATCGGGGACTGTAGAGGCTACCAAGGAGGTCAACCTGAACTTCACGTCCTCTGACGATACCAAGCTGACGGCTGTGAATGTCAAGGTCGGCGATGTAGTGAAGAAAGGACAAGTGCTGGCAACATTGGACCAATCAGATGGGCTGGTGCAGCTGAAGGAGGCGCAAGCCAGTCTGGAGGTGGCACAGGCTCAGCTGGAGCAAGCGCAGGAGACCGCCTCGGAGAGCGAAATTGCCGTGCAGCGCGCGAACGTCAGCAAAGCGGAGCTGACGCTCGAGTCTGCCCGTACCTCAACTGATGTAGAGACGGCACAGAGAACTGTGGACTCTGCCAAAAAGAAGCTGGATTCTGCCAAGCAGGAATACGAGGATCAGGCGTATCTATATGAAGCGAACGCCATTGCCGAGTCCGAGCTTAATCAGGCGAAGGATTCACTGGATAGTGCTCAGGAGGAGTATGACAATGCCCAACTGGATCTGAGTAATAAGAAGAAATCGGTAGACAAGGCGACCAAGGAAGCCGAAATCTCCTACCAGTCCTCTGTGGCACAGCTTAATGCTACCCTGGAGCCGCCTAAGGCAGCAAGTCTGGTATCAGCCAAGGCATCCGTGCAGCAAGCGCATACTCAGGTGGAGCAGAAGCAGGCAGACCTTGAGAAGCTGGTGCTGACTGCTCCGTGGGACGGAATTATTCTGCAGGTGAATGGGGATGTAGGCACAAGCCCGACAACGCCATTCATCGTGATGAATGATTCGAACAGCGAGGAGCTAAGCGTCAGCGCTGCTGTCAGTGAAAGTGATATCGGTACTGTAGAGGTCGGCCAATCAGCTACCTTCAAGTCGGATACTTATCCAAATGAGAGCTTCGAGGGCAAGGTGACCTCAATTGCGCCGGAAGCGACGACGGATTCAGGTGTCACGACATATGAGGTGAAGATGTCCATCTCGAATATGAATGGGCTACTGAAGACAGGCATGTCGATGGATGTCACGCTGGATCTGGGCACGCATAGCAATGTATTGTACATTCCTTCGACAGCTCTTATTACAAGAGGCGATCAGGATGGTGTCATGAAGCTTGCAAGTACGAACTCAAGCTCATTGGACAGTAACCCATCTAGTAACCCGTCTGGTAGCAGAGCAGATAATCAGTCTAGTACAGAGTCTACGGCCGCTACGACACAATCTGCAAATCAGGATGATTCAGGTAACAACGCAAATAGACCGAATAGCGATGCTCAGTCCAATCGGCAAAATGCTGCAGGCGGGGTACAATTCCAGCCAGTGGAGATTGGTCTGTACACAGCTGATCGGGTTGAGATTACCTCTGGGCTGGAAGAGAACGATACGATTACAATTCCGGCCCAGACCCAGATTTCCTCCTCTTCGTCCACATCATCGTCGTCCCGCTCACAGCAGAGCATTATGGGTGGTGGTGGCTTTGGTGGCGGTCCTGGTGGTCCTCCGGGAGGTCGATGAGTATGAAGCCCGTTATTCAAATTGATAACCTGATTAAGACCTATCAGGTTGCGGAGCAGGCAATCTATGCCCTGCGCGGTGTGAATCTGACGATTGAGGAGGGGGACTTCGTCACCATTATGGGTCCGTCTGGCTCCGGCAAATCAACGATGATGAACATGATCGGCTGCCTCGACAAGCCGACTTCCGGCAGCTTTCTGCTGGACGGCTACTCCATTCTGGATGCTCATGATGATGAGCTGGCGATCATTCGCAATCAGAAGATCGGTTTTGTCTTTCAGAGCTTTAATCTGCTGCCGCGTACGACAGCAGTAGCTAATGTAGAGCTTCCTATGATGTATGCAGGAATATCCGCTAGAGAACGCCGTACACGGGCGATTGAGGCGCTACAGAGCGTGGGTCTCGGAGAACGGCTCCATAACAAGCCTAACGAGCTGTCCGGGGGGCAGCAGCAGCGAGTATCCATTGCTCGCGCTATCGTTAATGATCCGGTTATTATTCTCGCTGATGAGCCTACCGGAGCCTTGGATACCAAGACAACGGCGGATATTATGGGGATATTCCAACGAATGAACGACAAGGGCAAGACGGTCATCATTGTTACGCATGAGCCGGAGATTGCAGCCTACGCGAAGCGGAATATCCATTGTCGTGATGGGCAGATCGTATCTGACGACCGCGTGGTTAATCGTACCCTGGCAGGATCGGAGGTCGTGCGATCATGAACATTATGGAGATCATGCGGGTCTCGGTTCGTAGCATCCTGTCGAACAAGCTACGTTCCTTCCTGACCATGCTTGGCATTATTATCGGAGTCAGCGCCGTTATCGCGATGGTGGCTATCGGCAAAGGCTCCAGCTCAAGCGTCACCTCGCAGATTAACGGGCTGGGGAGCAATCTGCTGATTATCTCTCCTGGTCAGCAATCCTCTGGTGGAATTAATATGGGCTTTGGCTCATCCAATACATTGTCGCTGGACGATATATCGGCGATACGTGAGCTGTCTACCGTATCCGATTCCGTGCCCAGTGCGTCATCCAATTTTCAGGTTATCTATGGGTCGAAGAACTATAATACCAGTGTAGAGGGAACAAGCGTGGCTTTCCCTGAGGTACGGAGTGTATCGGTGCAATCGGGACGATTCTTCAATAATTATGAATACAATAATCATGAAAATGCAGCTGTCCTCGGCAGTGAAATCGTTACGAATCTGTTCTCCGAGGGTGCCAATCCCATTGGTGAGACGATCAAGATTAATCGGGTGCCGTTCACCATCGTCGGTGTGCTGGCCAGCCAGGGAAGTTCGGGGATGACGAACAATGATGACAAAATCATCGTTCCTATCTCTACGGCCAAAGCACGGCTTGGCATGACCAATATTAGGACAATCTATGCTTCAGCTACCTCTGCCGAGGTCATGACGCAGGCACAGAACGAGATCACGCAGGCCTTGCGCACCTCTCATGAGCTGAAGTCCAGCGACGATAATGACTTCTCGATTACGAACCAGTCCCAGATTCTGGAGACGGCTGAGAGCGTAACTAGCGTCATGACGACGCTGTTGTCAGGTATTGCTGCAATCTCGCTGGTGGTTGGAGGAATCGGCATTATGAATATTATGCTCGTGTCGGTCACAGAGCGTACCCGGGAGATTGGAATACGCAAGGCCATTGGGGCGAAGCGTGGTGATATTTTGCGGCAATTTCTGGTGGAGTCGGTCATTCTCAGCATTATTGGAGGTCTGTCCGGTGTAGCGATTGGAGTGGGGACCGCGCTGCTGCTGGAGAAGTTCGCAGGCTTGTCTATTGAGCTGACCATGGAACCGATGTTGTATTCCTTCCTGTCGTCAATGGCGGTGGGGATCGTTTTCGGCGTCTATCCAGCGCGGAAGGCGGCTCAGCTCAAACCGATCGATGCCTTACGCTATGAATGATTCTTCATATCCTCAAGAAGCACAGTTCATTTGCATGAATGACTGTGCTTTTTCGTATACTGGTGAACGTATAGCACACTTGCAGCCAGATTGAGCACAACCTGAACACATCCTAATCGCGGATTGGTCACATCAATCCTTGTGACAAATATTACGTACAAAACAGTCAGGAATTGGGTAATACAAGAAGGAGACCTAAAATTGGAGGGTGAATGATGACGGATCGAATTTTTATCAGTCCGGGCAAATATGTACAAGGCAGAAATGTTGTGGATAAGACGGGACATTACGTCAAGGGCCTCGGCAGCATTGCACTCGTCATTGCAGATGAGGTCGTATGGGAGATTGCAGGCAATCGGGTCGTCAACAGTCTGGAGCAAGAGGGCATCGCAGCTGTAAGGGCGGAATTCAAGGGAGAGGCCTCCCGCAATGAGATTGAACGTATTACCGAGCAAGGAAAAGGGAGCGGAGTAGATATCGTCATTGGCGTAGGCGGAGGAAAGACGCTGGATACAGCCAAAGCCGTCAATGACGAGCTGGAGGCTCTCTGTGTGATCGTTCCTACAGCAGCCTCGACGGATGCGCCTACCAGTGCTTTATCTGTTATTTACTCGGATAACGGCGAGTTCGAATCTTATGCATTTTATCGAAAGAACCCGGACCTGATTCTGGTGGATACCAAGGTGATTGCTGAAGCACCACCGTTGTTCCTTACCTCGGGGATTGCCGATGCGCTCGCTACCTGGGTGGAGGCCAGAGCGGTGATTGAAGCACGCAAGACAACAATGGCTGGGGGACTTCCGACAATTGCTGCCGAAGCGATTGCCCGTCGCTGTGAAGAAGTGCTCTTCGATTATGGTGTGCTAGCCTATGAATCAGTCAAGCGGAAAGTAGTTACTCCTGCTCTGGAGGCAATCGTCGAGGCGAATACACTCCTAAGCGGAATTGGGTTCGAGAGCGGTGGTCTGGCGGGAGCACATGCGGTGCATAATGGCTTTACGGTACTCGAAGGCGACATACATCATATGACTCATGGACAAAAGGTAGCATTCGGAACCTTGGTCCAATTGACGCTGGAGCAGCGCCCTTTGCCGGAGCTAGAGCGATACCTGGAATTGTATCTGCAGCTTGATCTGCCCGTCACCCTGGAGGATATCAAGCTGAAGAAGGCCTCGCATGAGGATTTGTACCGGGTGGCGCAGGCGGCGACCAAAGAAGGAGAGACCTCGCACAATCTGCCCTTCCCTATAGATGCTGATCGGATGCTGGATGCGATTCTCGCTGCAGACCAGTATGCAACAGCTTACAAGAAGAAGACAGGACGCTGAATAGATATTCCAAAAAGACGGTCCTCCGCATAATGCCGGGGAGACCGTCTCGTTGTATAGCTATTTAAAATGAAATGCAAATTGTATGTTGAACGGCACATCGTATATGGAGCTATTATTGCAGGAACTTCCGATGATGCTTCTTCCCGTCAAAGGAGAACATGGCCCGCTTATCCTCAACCACTGTCTCCAGATGAACGGTCCGTCCCCAGAGTCTGTAGACATAGGGTAGTGTACGCTCCATATATTTCAGATCCAGCTCCACGCCTTCATATTGATGCTTAAGGACCAGCTCTCCAGTACGCAGATAATCGGCGTCATGGACGACCAGATAAGGAGAGCCTCCGTTCAAGCGGGCATACACGAGCTGATCACGGATATGCTCCCAGGACTTGTCGGTAATCTTCCACTCCGGTCCTCGTTTCTCAAATACATACAGATCCAGATCCTCTGTCAGCTGCTTGGTCATGTAATTGCGTATGAAGGAGGTATCCGAGTCGAACTCTCTTACCTCGAAGATTTTGGCACGGCCTTCGCCTGGAAGACGTCCCAGCCTCTTCTGCTCCTCCTCTGTGGGATGATCCCAACGGCGCTCGATATCCTCGAAGATTTTCAACCCTAGATAGTAAGGGTTCAGACTCTGCTTGGATGGTTGGACGACAGATGCATTCAACATGGCGAACTCAACCGTCTCATCACTGGACAGATCCAATTCGCGAATGATCCGCTGATGCCAGTACGATGCCCAGCCCTCATTCATGATCTTAGTCTCCATTTGCGGCCAGAAGTATAACATTTCATCACGCAGCATGCTCAAAATATCCCGTTGCCAATCGTCCAGCACCTCGGAGAATTGCTGAATGAACCACACGACATCCTTCTCGGGCTCTGGTGGGAAATGGTGCACCAGAATGTCATCCGTGGTGTGCTGTGCCTGGGCGGGGGTGTCAAGATCCCACAGATCATCATAGCGGCCTGCAGAGAGTCCCTCCCGGGAGGGCTTCTTCTGTTCCTTCACCTTCAGCTCCAGATAACGCTGCTTATCCAGATGACGAGGCTTGATGAGCTGTGGGTCCACATGTTCCTGGATAGCAAGAGCTGCGTCAATGAAGGCCTCGACCGTCTCTTTGCCATATTCCAGCTCATAGCTGCTAATCCGTTCTGCGGTGGCGGACATGCTCTCCACCATATTGCGGTTAGAGGCCGAGAAGCGAGCGTTATTTTTGAAAAAATCACAGTGGGCCAGCACATGAGCGACAATCAGCTTGTTCTGAATTAGTGAATTGCCCTCCAGGAGAAATGCATAGCAAGGATTGGAGTTGATGACCAATTCGTAGATTTTGCTGAGACCCAGGTCGTATTGCATCTTCATTTTTTGAAAATTTTTGCCGAAGCTCCAGTGGTTGAATCTGGTCGGCATGCCGTAGGCGCCAAAGGTATAGATGATATCCGCAGGGCAAATTTCGTAGCGCATCGGGTAAAAATCAAGGCCAAAGCCAGAAGCGATCTCCGTAATCTCTGCAATGGATCGTTCCAGCTGCTTCATTTCCGCTTGCGTCATAACCATCCCTCCGCAGGTCTGTATTCTGCTTCATATTATGAATATGTGCGGACAATCCGTTTATGTCGGTCGGCGGAAAAAGGACTTCAGGGCCTGATAGACTTCGCCCTTCTCCTTGATCACATAGTACATGAACTGCTCTCCCTTGATGTGCCGATAGGCGGACATCAGCGTACTGCTCCGGTTGTATTGGTTCACCTCTCCATAGCCGAACATGTTGCTGCGTTGCATGAGCTCGCCGATCAGCTTCACGCAGCGTTCGTTGTCAGAGGTCAGGTTATCTCCATCCGAGAAGTGAAATGGATAGATGTTATAGCTGGCAGGGGGGTAACGCTTGTCGATGATTTCAAGGGCTTTAATGTAGGCAGAGGAGCAGATGGTGCCGCCACTCTCCCCTCGTGTGAAGAATTCTTCCTCAGTGACCTCCTTGGCCTCGGTATGATGCGCGAGGAAGACAATCTCAACTTTCTCATATTGCCTTCGAAGGAAGCGGGTCATCCAGAAGAAGAAACTTCTTGCGCAATATTTTTCGAAGGAGCCCATGGAGCCGGACGTATCCATCATGGCAATGATTACAGCATTGGATTGTGGGATGAATTTGTCCTCCCAGGTTTTGTAGCGCAGATCATCTGGACTGATATGATGAATTCCTGGCTGCCCTTGTCTTGCGTTGCGGCGCAGGTTCTCCATGATCGTTCGTTTTTTGTCAATGTTGGATTGCATTCCTTTTTTACGAATATCATTGAAGACAACGGAATGTACCTCGATCTGTTCTTTGTCCTTCTGCTGAAGATTCGGCAGCTCCATCTCATCGAATAGCATATCCTCCAGATCCTCGAGGCTAACTTCTGCTTCGATAATGTCGTGGCCTGGCTGATCACCTGCTTTTTCCCCTTTGCCCGACTGCTTGCTCGGTGCCTGATCACGGCCGATCGTATCACCGACCTTACTCTTTCCGTCTCCCTGACCTACATGCTTTTGTTTGTTAAAATTGTAGACGAAGCGATACTCATCAAGGCTGCGTACGGGAATTTTGATGATCTGCTTGCCGTCGGACATAATAATGTTCTCTTCCGTGATCAAGTCTGGCAGATTCTGCTTGATGATATCCTTTACTTTCTCCTGATGACGCTGCTGATCCTGATAACCCTTGCGATGCAGTGACCAGTCTTCACGGGATACAACAAATGAATACGGCGTATGTGATTCCGACACGATAGGCACCTCCTTGTAGTATGCTGGGCTTAAGTCAGCCACTTCGTTCCTTCATGCAATTGTAATGCTTGGTTCTTATGTATATTCAGACGGCAGTGCGATATGTGATGCCTTCTTAGAATAATTAGTGGCTATATTTTAAGATCGGGCAGCATGGACGTAGACAAGTAGACAAGCCGGATTTATCCCATCACAGGTTGTCTGCAGCTCATGTGCCGCAGGAAGAGAAAGAGACGCAACAGGAATATGATCGTACGCCGGAGATAGCACGAAATGTGTCTCATCTGTTATACTTATGGATACTATATTTGGTAGATTTATCCGACACTGTATTGATAACAACTTGATTTAATAACTAATTGGGTAGTGTTCTTACATAAGAAGGTAGGAGTAATCAGGGAAGCTAGTAGTATGCAGGAGGTCTCTTAATGGAAATCTATGCGCTAGATATTACGGAGGAAGCAGTGGGGCAGCGTTATGATGAGCTGACGTCGTGGGTGTCCAAGGACAAAAGGGGCAGACTTGCACGATATCATCGCCGGGTAGATGCACTACGAAGTCTGGGGGGAGATGTGCTCGCACGCTGGGTGCTCTGCCGTCGCTTGGGAGTTCCTAATGATCGTTTGTCATTTGACGTCAATGCATACGGTAAGCCGAGTCTATCGAGCCACGAGGGGCTGTACTATAACGTATCCCATGCAGGGCGCTGGGTGGTATGTGCTGTAGATTCTGCGGAGGTCGGCGTGGATGTGGAGGCTGTAAAGCCTGTGGAGGATGGGGTAGCGCGCATGATTATGTCGGATGAGGAGTATATGCGATGGAGCAAGCTCAAAGGAGAGTCTCAACTGGACTATTTCTATGAGATATGGACGTTGAAGGAGAGTCTCGTCAAAGCCGAGGGGAAGGGCTTAAGTATCCCTCTCGATTCGATTAGCTTCGACATCAATATCGGTGCACAAGACATCGTACTCCATACGAAGGACTGGTCTACGAGTTATCAGCATTTCAAGCAGTATGATCTTGACGTAGGCTACAAGCTGGCAGCAAGTGCGCTACACCCGGGATTCCCGGACAAGCTGGTTATCGTGACTGCGAAGGAGATTCAACTGCAATAGGAGAAGGGCAATCCATAAGGTAGAAGGATGATATGATGACAAGAACTCTCTATATAAATGGTTACTTGTATGGGCGTACTGCAGATGAGCCGCAGGCTGTTGTAGTTCAGGACGGGAAGATTGAGGCCATCGGTGGGCAAAAGGAGCTGAAGCTTCAGCTAAGTGGTCAACCCTATGAGACAGTGGATTGGCAGGGAGGGTATGTGCTCCCGGGTCTTGTTGATTCACATATGCATCTGTCCATGCATGGGATGAAGCTGTCCATGCTTGATTTCACGGCTGCATCCTCCAGACAGGAGATGCTGGACATGCTGCGCCGGAAGGTGGAGACGACGGAAGCTGGGGAATGGATTCTGGGCCTGAATTGGAATGAAAATGCGTTCCTGGATCGTATGGCCCCACATATTTCTGAGTTGGACGAGATCACAAGCGCGCATCCGATTTTTTTAACCAGGACCTGCTTTCATGCTTTTCTCGCGAATACGGAGGCATTTCGCCGAGCAGGGATTCACAAGGATACACCTGATCCTGCGTCGGGTTCATTTGGCAGGGATGAGTATGGAGAGCTGAATGGTTGGGTGTATGAGGAAGCGAGCTTTCTATTCCAGAAAGTCCAGCCAGAGCCTGATTATGAGAGTAAAAAGCAGATGATACGTCAAGCGTCCCAGGATGCGCTGAGATTGGGACTAACAGGTGTACATACAGAGGATTTGCGGCTGCATGGCAGTGTAGAAATGATGCTGCGCATCCATAGAGAGCTGCTTGAGGAGGGGATTGCCCTTCGTACTCATCATTTGCTGTACCATCCATTCCTTGAAGAGGCTGTTGGATTGGGGTTGCATGCGGGTTCAGGGGATGAATGGCTGAAGATGGGCAGTGTGAAGCTCTTCGTGGATGGTGCCATCGGAGGCAGAACGGCTTTGTTGCGTGAGCCTTATCATGATGCTACCCAGACGGTGGGAATGGCAATTCATTCGTCGGATGGCTTGGAGCAGCTTGTGGCTGCAGCAAGGCAGGCGGGCTTCCCGATTGCAGCGCATGCGATCGGCGACGGTGCGGCAGATCTGCTGCTTACGGCTCTGGAGAAGCATAGACTTCCAGCAGCTTCTATGCTGCCAGATCGATTTATACATGCACAGGTGCTGGATGGTGGGCTGGTTGAGCGGATGTCACGGTTGTATTTGATTGCAGATATTCAGCCGCGCTTTGTCGTTAGTGATTTCCCATGGGTGCTGGAGCGAGTAGGGCCGAACAGAAGGGAATTCTTGTATGCCTGGCGAAAGCTCATGCAGGCAGGGATTCCTTGCGCAGGTGGAAGTGATGCGCCTATAGAGCCTCTAGACCCTCTACTTGGGTTGCATGCTGCGGTCACTCGGCGTAAGCCTGAAGAGTCACATGAGGGCTACATCGCCGAAGAAAAGCTATCTCTATCAGAGGCATTGTCGCTGTTCAGTACCGGAGGAGCAGTAGCTGCGGGAGAGATTGAAGAGCGGGGTGTCATCCAGCAAGGCTACCGGGCGGACTTTACAGTACTTGACAGGGAACTCCTGCATGAGGTTCCAGACGAGCTATTGAAGGCGCGAGTGCAGATGACAATTGTCAATGGTGTAATGGCTTATCAAGCTTAAGGAGCTCTGTCCGGCTGAAAGGAACTGTTGAAATGCTCTGATGGGGAGTCTGAATGAGTTCCTGTCAGAGACGTGTTATGATACTTTGTCGTTCATAGTGGATGTAGTAGGGCACTACTAGTGAAGTTGCTTCGTGTATCTCTTGAATAAGCTTGTTCTTAGGAGTGAACTTACATTTAAGAAAAAAAGGTTGCACTATACCTATGGACATGGTATATTCTTATTCCGGCCAAGTTAACGCTCATAAATCGGGGCGGTAAAGTAGTATTTAGTTCTAATAAGTAAGATTCAAAAAAAGAAACTAAATTAATGCTTGCAAACTTGGTGAGGATACGATAAGATATAAGAGTTGATGAGCGAGAGATGCTCGGTGAAAGAAATGAAGTTGATCTTTGAAAACTGAACAACGAGTGAGCGGATTTTGCGAAGCAAAATCCAACGCGAAGGTTTTTGGTACATGTCTATGACTGTATGAAACCCGGAGCAAACAATGAGATATTAATCTCGTCAGATTCAAAATGAGCTATCGCTCTTTTCGATAGGCTGTAACCCATTCATCCACTCAGCCGAGATGGACCGAATGGGTTACAGGACAGATCATCCTTTGGATAATCTTTTATTGGAGAGTTTGATCCTGGCTCAGGACGAACGCTGGCGGCGTGCCTAATACATGCA
>RCUF01000167.1_pt1 | contig 30702 bp, 23 predicted proteins | sample 2166311 | NCBI WGS metagenome assembly RCUF01 (sample SAMN09932608, study PRJNA488358) | compost metagenome | feature: garden; material: soil; isolation source: compost soil in 4-hydroxybenzonitrile-enriched culture | place: Germany: Experimental Botanical Garden Goettingen | collected 2016-01-27
ATCCAATCGTGCCGATGGAGATGAGATCCTCAAGGTCCTCGCCTGTGTTATCGAACTTTTTGAGGTTGTGGACACGAAGTGATGTCAATTATATACCTAATTTAAGATCAAGTATGATCTCGTTACATACCAGCACCAGCTATCTCATTGAATGCTGCTGAAAATTAGCTGGAATTGGTTAATTGGTTGCTCCTACATCAAAATTATTAAACAGAATCGTAAATGACGAAAACATTTTGCATCAGACTTTTATTTAGAAACAATGATTTTTATGAATTTACTTGACACTAGTGACAAATCATTAGACGTCTGTTTATTGCATACTGAAAATGCCGAAGAATACAGCGTAAAAATGCCCAAGGAAAAGCTGAAATGGAACTGGAACGTATTGCTGTATGGAAAAGCGCTGACAGGTCTGGTTCGGTCCGGCAATGAGGTGCTAATCCAAACTTTTTGGGCATGTGACCTTCAGCACTTTTCGCAGCAAAACTTAGCATTTTTCACTTGCAAAAAACAACGATAGCTCTCGATAGCCTTTATCAGACCGATTATGCCAATAGAGATGATATCCTCCATGTCTTCCCCGTATTCTCTTTGTTAGATTGAGATAAACACAAAATAAAATCACTTAGCTATCTACAAGATGTTATATACCAACAAACCCTTTATATAAACAATATGACTTATATTGTTAAATTTATCATATATATGTATTTTAACATAATATATAATTTTCCCCCTAATAATAGAATCGAGGTGATAGTAAATGATGAAAAAACAACCAAAGAAAAGAAAACAAATTATTTTAGGAATTAATTCTTGCTGTTAGTCAATTATTACCTAGAAAGTCTCTCTATTAAAAAATAGAGAGACTTTTTTAGAAATTCTATTAGTTAAGAACTACAAGGGAGGGGACCGAATGTATATAAAATGGAATTTAACAAAAAAATGTACTCTAAACTGCAAATTTTGTCATAATGCAATAGAAAGAAAGGACTGGAATAGAGATGTAGGTATTGAAGAAATAGATCAAATTATTAGCAATATATCCAATCATGAGAATCTTGAAGGAGTAAGTCTTCTCGGAGGAGATCCTTTGGATTATCAATACATTTTACAGTTAACAGAACGCTTGGAGTTTCATAACATTTCTTTTGGATTTATTACAGCCGGTGAAGAGATCTATAAGGGAACTTACGATGCCATCTTATTAAATAAAAATCTAAACTTTATAGGGTTAAGTATCGATTCTTTGAATCCTGACACCGTTAAATATGTTCGAAATAAAGATATGCTTCAGCGTCAATTGGATTCTTTAGAACATATTATGAATCTAAGAGCCAAGTTTAATCTCAATTATAAAGTCTTTACAAATACAATATTTATGAATGTAAACCAATACGAGATTATTAATTTAATCAATTTTTTCAAGCTAAAAAATGTTGATAAAATACAGATTCTTGAATACAAACATTCTAATAAATCAGCACACGATTTTTCAGTCAGTTTAGAAGAAGAATTAAAATTCGTTAACGCTATTTCTACCTATATTAGAGAGAATCAAGGAGAAGATTTCTCAGAACTAGAATTGTGTTTCTTACCAGAGCCAGGAAAAGATTACTTGCGAGGAATATCATTAAATGAAAATATTAGCCGCGGAACTTCTAGTAAATGCCCAATTTTTAGAGACACACTTTTTGTATCAAATGATGGCTTTGTTTATCCATGTGATAATTACAAGCCATACTTTAGAATATCCCCGATTACGAATAACCCGGAAAAAATATATAAAATAGAAAATTTAATTAAAAAACAACTACTTACAATTACTGAACAAAATGAATATTTTAAAGACGTGAAATCCTTGGCAAAAAAAGGGAAAGAAGAGCTATTTGGCAATCTAGATCCTTGTAACAAATGTAAACATCTACTTAAGGAATGTTTTCCATGTTTACAGTATTCAACGAGTAATACAACACAATCATTTGTATATGAGGACAAGTGCAAATTCTACATGGATATTTCCAATTTTTAAGGAGGATATTATGATTAAGAAACCCGAATTAAGGTATTTACATATGGATGTTACTGTTAAATGTAATTTAACATGCAAGCACTGTTTTTATGGCGATTTTAATCAAAAGGAATTTTTTCATCAAGAGGTAAAGTTAAATAGAATGTACGAGCTTGTTGATGAAGCTAAAAATATGGGTTGTGAAAGAATTATATTATCCGGGGGAGAAGTGTTAACTAGCAGTAAATTTTTCCCTATGCTGGAATATTGCAAAAACAAAGGGGTTAAGAATATTTTAATTACAAATTTAACATTACTAAACAATAACAATTTATCAATGTTACAACAATATGCCGATAACATATTAGAAATAAAAGTAAGTTACGAGGGAAAAAATAATGATTTCATTAGAGGAAACGGTACTGAAGATAAGATATTAAGCAATTTAGCAAAACTAGACCAGCATAAATTACCTTGGACCATAAATACCATTATTAATAAATTTAATGTGGGTTATTTAGATGAAATTTATCAGTTTCTCAAAACATATCATCCTAAAGCTTGGAGAATTGACATTCCTTTTAATACAGGTCGTTATAAGCAATATAAAAATGATATCCATGAGGAAGATTTTGAACTGATTTTCATAAATTTATCAAAAATAATAGAAACTTATTTACAAGAAAATCCGGATTTTGAACTTTGGATTTTTAATGTTTATCAACCTGGCATGGAAGATTGTGATTTTGTTGAAAAAACTCTGGATATCCACCCCTGCGCTTATAACAAAAGAAACTTAGGAATTAGAGGTCTTGGAGAAGTCACACCTTGCTCAAGATTTCTTGAATTGCCACTGGGAAATGTAAAAAACTCAAGCATTCGGGAGGTTAAAGACAGTTCTCAATTTCAAGACTTCTGGAATATCAAATTATCAGACTTTGAGGAATGTTCGCCATGTAAATATTTAAAAATATGTGGTTGTGGATGCAGAGCTTTCGCTTTTGAAGCATATGGAGATATATTACGAAAAGATCCCTTAAATTGCGACGTTATGCCACTGTTTGAGAAATATATTATACCTTTGTTTTCTCAAGAAACTCAAGATTCCTTCAACCGCTTAACCAGCGTTAATAGTTTATAATAATATGGTTTCGGAGAATAGGAGTATGATGAAGATTAAGCCCCATAAAGTATTTTACTCTGTCAGTTTTCTTCAATTTTTCATGAGCGAAATAACAGGCACTACATTAATACTGTTCTTATTATCCAAGGGTCTGTCATTGGAAACATCCAACTATTTGCTCGTCATATATTTTTTGAGTGTTTTCCTTTTTGAAATCCCCACCGGAGCGATTGCCGATAAATATGGAAGGAAAATATCAGTAATATTAGGACTGATCTGCTTTTTAATATATAGTATTATTTTTATGCAGGCCAACGAGCTTTGGCTGCTCATCTTCGCGCAAGTATTTGGAGGTTTAGCAATTTGCTTGCAATCTGGAGCTCTGGAATCTTGGGTAGTCGAAACTAGTGAACACTCAGTTGAAAATCTATTTACGACTGCTAATAGCATTCAATATATCTCTGGGATATTTTGCGGTCTCTTAGGAGCTTTTCTTGCAAGTTACCACTTTTCTCTTCCTTGGATAGTTAGCACAATTTCTACAACAATAGCGATCTTAATATGTTTATGCTTTATGAATGAAAATAATAAAATAGCTCGTCACAACGCTAATAGTAACATTTTAATAATAATCCGAGAGAGCGTTCGCATTGGCATAAATAATAAAGCCATATGGATAATATTTATCATTGGATTATTTATCAGTTTCTCGAATTCAGCAGGAAATACATTTCAACAGCCACGTTTAGTAGGCCTTTCTGAACAAGGGATCTGGATCATGGGAGTTATTAAGGCGGCATACTCGCTTTGTATGACTTTAGGAAGTTACCTGATCCGAAAGTTATACAGGAAATATAGTGATATTTATATTTTAATGATATCTTGCGCAATGCTGGGCATATGGTTGACTTTTGCTGGAACTTTAAATTCATTTTATCCTGTACTAGTTACATTTCTGATATATGAGATCGGTAGAGGAATGTATCCTGCCGCAAAACAAATATTTCTCAATAAAAGAATATCAAATGAGTATCGCTCAACTCTTCTATCATTAGATTCAGCTATCTCCCAGTTGGGGATGTGTATAGGGTTAATTGTTACAGGGATTATTAGTCGGAAATTTGTAGATATTAAATCTGACCAAACACCCATTCAAATTTCCTGGATTATCTGCGGAGGAATAGCTTTAGTCCCAATTGTTTTATTGTTACTTTTCAAAAGAAATAAAAAAAAGAACAGCCAACTAATAGAGAATGAATATATTAAAAGTTGATAGGATTAGCCCTTTCGATTCCCAGTAGGAAGTCAGAAGGGCACTATTTATGTTTGGGACATTAATAGGATAATATTATCTTAAATTAAATCTTTATGGTTGTGTATACGCCCCTTTTGAAAAAGCAACCTTTCCGTTATAAAACGATCATATGCCTACGATTGATATATTAATTTTACAAATACAGCTTCCTGCTCATTATCCATAATTAACAATTTGATGATTCAAAAAAGCAAACTGATCCTTATCAGTCTGCTCGTTCAAAACCTAATTCATCTTTTCGATATATAAAAGTAATTATTTCTTCTTATAAAACTCATGATACAGCTTCATCAGCGCCCGCTTCTCGATCCGCGACACATAGCTGCGGCTAATCCCTAGCTCCTTCGCAATTTCTCTCTGCGTCCGTTCTTCTCCCCCATGCTCCAAACCAAATCTCCCCTTAATGACTTCCTGCTCGCGAGTGTCCAAAATATCGAGGTTACGATAAATTTTACTTTTTTCCATTTTGAGCTGAACACGGTCTACTACATCGTCTGCCTCGGTCCCGAGGATATCGATAAGCGTGATCTCATTACCTTCTTTATCCGTTCCGATCGGATCATGTAAAGAGACATCTTTGCGCGTTTTCTTTAAGCTCCTCAGATGCATGAGTATTTCGTTCTCGATACAACGTGCCGCAAAAGTAGCCAACTTCGTCCCCTTACCCTGGCGAAAGCTCTCGATTGCCTTGATCAATCCAATCGTGCCGATGGAGATGAGATCCTCAAGGTCCTCGCCTGTGTTATCGAATTTCTTGAGGTTGTGAACACGAAGTGATGTCAACTTTGACTCGAATACAGCAATAAAAATCAAAGGGCTATAACTGGTCTATTCAACAATGCAGTTCCACTCACGAGATAGCAAATAATCTTTTTTACCTCCTCACTATTTTCTCAATACCCACTGGGATCCAGTCGAATATCATGACTTATCAGATGTATGTTTTAGCTAAATGGGAAAAGTCTCTTTTCGTAGATTTTTGTCATCTGTTTACATTTGTATGAGCCAGACTGCTTCGATATATGTTGCATATATAGCATTAGTGCCATCTGTAATAAGTCCTTCAAAAATAGCTTAGAAAGACGGACACAGAACAAAAGTTATTCTGCAGAGCTTAACCTTCAAGCAATGAAAGATTATCTCAATGGGATTATGTCGCAATACCCATCATCGATAAATATAATATTTCCAATCAGACCCACTTCAGTCATAGGATAAACTGTATAATGATCTTAGTAGCTTTAAATACTATTCGGGGAGCCAAAAGTTATGACGAAGTCGGACTACCACCTTGTAGGAATAGATTGATCTTATTAATTATTGCTTGGCAAATAACCAAACTACAGAAGCTGGCTAGTCAGTACCACGTGTCCTACCAGAAAGTGTTTCAATGATATGAAGATGGTGGTACAGGTGCTTTTCAGAATGGTCGGGCGCGAAAGCACCAAAGGAATTAACCTTAGCCGATCATCAGAAACTTGCGATGAAAAAACTAGAATATGAAAATGTGATGCTTCGTACTGAGAAGTCTTTCTTAAAAAGTTACATAGCCATTCAAGTAGCAGTACGAGAAGGTCAATGGCATCTACGAATAGCGCCGGTTAAGCATCCAATCTTGCAGGGGGCCCATAAAAGGATTAACTTTGCAATACTGTATCAATGAGAAAGACCTCTTGTTCAGCAATTGTAGATAACCCGTCCATAACGCTTTGAATATGTCTAGTTTCCCCATTAAAAGAAAACTTTAACATAAGATTCCGCAACGATAGTGCTCTTTTCTCGACAGATTTAAATTGACTCAGTATATCTTGACTCACTTCTATCCACTTGTTCTTGTTCATGTATTCAATTCTCTTTGTCATCAGCAACTTGTGTTCCCATACATTATGAATATAACGAATATCGAAACCTACTTCTTTTTTCAATAGGCTATTATAATATTCTTGAATATAACTGTAACAATCAATACCAAATACAAAATGCAACTTTGGTTCAACAACCATTGAAAATAGTTCTGAAGTATTTGTTCCATTGATATAGTCTTTCAGCGTATTTGTCGTCAACTTATAATTAAATAAAAATTGTCCATCGCGGTTAAATTGGAATAATTTAACCGTATTAAAAAAATTAATACTCTCTTCTGTAGTATTTTGGTTATTAAATTTTTCATTATTAATCATTTTCTCAATACCCTCATAAGCATCAACAAATTTATCATAGGTTAATTGAATTGGTTTAAATATTCCTTGGTCGTCAAAACCTAATATATCAAATGACCCTAAATCATCGTTATATCCAAAAATAAGATTTTCATGAGCATAATTCCTTTTTCCGAAACTTTTCCTCCCAGGCATAAAGTATTCATCCAAATAAAGATATACATATTTCCTCTGTTCTATACAATTCTTAACCCAAGAAATAATATCAAATTCAAAAAAATTCAAAGTATTTCTACTAAATTCCTCATCACGAAGCCACGGACTGATATGATGCTCATAAGCATAGAAGGTATAAGGAACAGGACTATTATTATAATCTTTATCAAACCGCATTTGAATATAATTACTTAATATCCAAGGAGCGGTCTTATCACTATAACCAATAATACTTAATGGAAACGCAAAAAAAAGATACCCTTTAATAATTGGTTCACTACATGGCAATATTATTCTACCCACCCTAATTCACTCCTCAATAAAATTTGCTAATGTTATAAAACCACTTGATCTACCTTACAAGGCGCTAGGTAACTATTCGAGATAATGTTTAATATTTATTAACTAAAATTAAAAACACTTGCCTCCAGCTACAGTTTTCTTGCACTTGGTTGCATTTCCTAGCCCTCTAACTTCTAATTTTTAGATGATGGCGTAGCGTTTCCTTTCCAAATAGGTTCCCACCTGCTGAATTCCACCACTTAAGTTTAATCACTCCAATGAAGTGAAAAGGAACATATAGTTTCGACGGGGAATTAAGCTACCGCCCGTTCACTCAAAAGGTGTAATTGTTCGGAAACCAATCACGCTGTGAAATTGTACAACTACTTAAGATATGCCTAAGCAAACTTTAGGTTATTCTTAAAAGTAAAAATCCCCCATGAATGAGCATATGTGATCTGTATAAATTGTTATATATCTACGCTAGGGTCTATCATCCATGGTCGTAAATAAGTTTCCGTAGGAGGTATATGTACTAATTTTGGAAACTACCATTTCTAAACACTTGGGGGCATCTACGAATAAACCTACCTGTGTCAAGATATCATTCTAAACGTTATACTTAAAATATTAAGAGCCCGAACTTTTATACCGCGTTAGCCCGTGATTGAATAAGAGTAATGAAAGAGCAAGCAATAGTAATCCCACAATAGGAGTTCCAAATGCCAAACTTGAGTGTATAGCCAACTCATTTTTGCCTAGCAAGACCGTGGCTGGGTAAAAATTAACGAAGGCGTACGGAATCCCAAAGGTAAGAAATAGTTGTAACCATTTCGCATATATATTGATTGGATAATTAATATAATTTCGAACGGCATATATCGTAATATCTACAATTGTTGTTGAACGCGTGACCCAGAAAGCGCTCGAAGCCGCAATAATAATAATTCCACAATGAATAAGAGTAGCCCCGATGATCGCGGCAATAAAATAAACATAATCTTGAAATGACCATTCAAGGTTAAGTCTATTTATGCATAGTCCAAAAACAAAAATAGAAACTATAATATGGCCGATAAACGTGTGGCCAAATTGTCTGAAAATCAACAACCGCAACGGAGGGATCGGCCGTGTTAAAAACTGATCGAAGTCACCTTTTCGAATGAGCTCTTCCAACTGCTTCATCGGTCCCCATACGAACATCGAGCTTAGAGCATAGGACACTAAATTGAAGTTATAGAGAAACATAACCTCGTAATAAGTCCACCCCTCCAAGACCTCAAATTTATTAAATATTATCCAAAACCCCATATAGATAGTTACAAAAGTAAGCATATTTACTAATATATCGCCAAAGAAAGAGAACCTATATTCTAATTGCTGTTTAAAATAAACAATTAAGAATCGACTATACATCTTTAACCAGTGCATGAACTAACCACCTTGGATAACAAGTCTTTTTATGCCAAATCTCCAAACAACAACATTTAGCAATCCCAATAATACAATATATATGAAATATTTATAGAACAGGGCAGGTATGTCTAAAAGACTTATCTTCCCTAAAAAAATGCTTATTGGGCTAAAATATACAAGTTCGAACGGCAGTAACATTGAAAATTGATAAAGTGTTTCAGGGAAGAACCATAAGGGTATCCACGAGCCTGAAAAAAAACGAATAGCTTGATTCAATACGAAATCGAGATGAAATACTCTTACATACCAGAAACTCATTAGTCCTAGAAGGAATGTAATCAGGAAATAGACCAGATACGATAATACAAGTGACAAAAAAAATATAATCATATAAATACCAGAAGGTATCTTGATTTGGAAAACAAGTATCCCGATCAGCAGGATCGGAGTTACCTCGAACAGCACCGAGTAAATTTTGCTGCCCAGTTGTTCGAACAATGTTGCTCTAAACAACCCAATTGGTTTTATTAAGTTTATTGCGATTTCACCCGTGCTAACCTTATTCGATACAATCCATATGTTCCCATTGCTTACCGTGATTGATATAATCGCACTTAAGATTGCATATGTTATCATCTGGTGCAGGTTTATATCTGTATCTCTGCTGAATAGATCTGTGCCTTTGTATAATGCCGCCCAGAGCGAGATTTGCACTAACAAATTTAGAGTCTGATTAAAGGAAGTTATTAAAGTATGGAACCGATATGTCGTATTACTTTGAATGGCATTGAGCATGATCTTATAGTATAGTTTCATAAATCGTATCTCCTATCCATCGTTACACGACCATCTCTTTTTCGCTATAAATTTCTCGAATAATATCCTCAATCTCATTAGGTCGAACCTCAAAGTCGATAATCCTGTCCTTATTCATTAAGAATTGCAATATCGTTGCCGAACTGACTGTTTGTCTGTTGTAATAAATCGTTGCTTCATGTTTTTCTTCATCCCATTCTACTCGTTCTGCGCCTATAGCTCTTATTTCACGTTCAAAAGATATCGTGCCTTCTAGACTGACGGACAATACTTCTCCAGAGCCATACTCGTTCCGTAAACGATCCAACATTCCGTCATATACCTTCTTTCCATGATTAATGATTATAACCCTTGAACACAGTTTTTCGATATCGGCCATATCGTGAGTGGTTAATAGAATTGTCGTGCGTTGTGTACGGTTGATCTCGTGAAGAAATTGCCTAATTTTTTCTTTTACAACAACGTCTAATCCAATTGTAGGTTCATCGAGATACAAGATTTCTGGATTGTGCATGAGAGATGCACAAAGATCCGCTCTCATCCGCTGTCCCAAACTAAGCTGTCGTACCGCGACATTCATGAATTCTTGGATGCCTAGTATATCTGTAAACAACTCAATGTTTTTCTTAAATTGCTGTTCTGGTATCTTATACATATACTTCATCATTTGCAGAGTTTCTGATACAGGAATATCCCACCAAAGCTGTGATCGTTGTCCAAATACAACACCGATTCGCTTAGCGTTTTTTGTACGATTGCTATGCGGTTCGATACCTCCAACTTGAACAGTTCCAGAGGTAGGCACTAAGATACCAACGAGCATTTTAATCGATGTCGATTTTCCGGCGCCATTAGGCCCCAGATAACCAACCATCTCACCTTTCTCGATTTCGAAAGATAAGCCATTTACTGCTATCTTCTGCTCATATTGTCTTTTGAATAGATCGCTGATTGCACCTTTCAAACCATCACTCCGAATCGGTCGATCGAACACTTTCGTTAAATTGTCAACTCGAATAATAGACATAAGTTCCTCCTTGTGGCTAGTAGAATCGTGTTTGTAAGTTAAATTGCTCCCTTATATGTAAATTGAGTGTCAAATCGCACAGTGGCTTTCTACTGACTAAATTGTACTAATTATTTACTCCTGCCACCAATCATCGCTCATATATTGGAGAGATCTTCTGTATTCAATTGGAGTAACTCCAACCATTTTCTTGAAATAGGCAGAGAACTGAGAATTGGATACGTAGCCTATCTTATATGAGATTTCCTTTACGCTAATGTCACTGGAAGACAAGTATTCCTTTGCCTTTTCAAGCCTCAGTTTTAATAGATGGTTCATGGGTGGAATTTTGAACACTCTAGAGTAACTATTGCATAAATAAACAGGGTTCGTCTCAACTAATTCAGCCAAGATATTTAGTGTGATCGGTTGATGATAATTATTCCTTATAAACCTGTTTACTTTAATAAGTCTCGTATCAATTTGGAAAGGTTTTATAGGGCTTGGCGATACATTATCCTGAAGCAAGAGATCCTCAAGACAGTTAATAAATCTATCTGTACTGACCATCCCAGAAATTCGCTCTAGAAATGCAAGGAATAATGGTTCATTTTTTTCCTTGTCATAGATTTTGGAGCAACGAATCGGTTCATCCGTCTGTACTAATATGCCTTTTAAGTTCACTTCTTGCTCGAAGTCATTCACGAGTTTCACACTATTAAACACTGCAAGTTGATCGCTCTTTAAATTGTATTCTTTAGCACCAAGTCGAATGATTACCGGGCAGTCTGTCATAAATACAAGCACATTCTCCTTCCCAAATGAGCATTTCTCAAAAGATTCCGACAATAATCTGAGACTAATGTAACCCAAAATTTTCATTAAATCTCCCCTTTTTTTGACCCTCTCCATAATTATTTACGTTTTAGACAACAACCATAAAATTTATAGATATATGAGATCTTATAACTTTTTTATTAATATAAAATTATTACAATCTACACCTTTTTTAGTTATAAAACCTTCCATATGATTATCGACCACTTAATGACTCTTGAGTTTTTTCACTCAGATGTGTCAAAAAATCGGAATAAGTATTATTCACCCACACATCATTGTATATGGTTGATGCATACCGATCACCTCGATCACAAAAGATCGTCATCACCTTTGCTTTCTTCTGATCGGTCAATTTTTCCATGGAAAAGTACTTGTGAATGGCAGCCATAGCTGAACCTGAAGAACCGCCCGCGAATATACTATAATCTCTTAATAATTTCTTGCAATATTGAATGGTACTGTATTCATTCACATAGACGATCTCATCGATTTGCGCACCCTGGAGAATTGGAGGCACCATACTTGAACCGATTCCCGGGATATAGCGTTTGGCCGGAATTCCACCGAATACAACAGAACCCTCTATATCGACAGCGATTACTTTACATGAAGGTAGCTTCTCTTTAATCTTCTGCGATAATCCCGTTATCGTGCCCCCGGAACTAACACCTATGAATATATAATTCAAATCATTATCCATCTGAGCAAGAATCTCATCTCCTAAACTGTGATAGTATGCTTCGGCATTAAGTGGATTCCAATATTGATTGACCCAATAAATATTGGAATCGCTTTGAAGCAACTCATTGATTTTACGTAATCTATTAAGTAAATAACCTCCATTTTCATCCCTCTTGTCCACCTTAAATACCTTTTCACTGAGAAGCCGGATGAGCTGTTCGTTAATTGGAGAGATGAGAGGATCTATTACACAGTAAAACGGCAAGCCATACATCTTCGAGTACGAGGACAGCGCAATCCCAAAATTCCCAGAGGTCGATTCAACTAGTATCGACGAGCTGTCGATCTTACCAGTCTCTAATAATGTCTCGATAATATACTTAGCTGCTCGGTCTTTGACGCTTCCTGTAGGATTTAGGAATTCCAACTTAGCAAAAACCTGCACTCCCGGAATCTCATCGCAATTGAGTTCAACAATCGGCGTGTTACCAATGTTATGTAGTATTTGACGTTTTTCCCCGCCCAAATTTATCCCTTCATTTCTCTCGAAATATGAACGCCTTATTCTACAGAAATAGAAATAACCGTAAATTCAAGATGCAAATAACGTCCTCTTCTAATATGCAGCGTAGAACATGAGTACGTTTTTGCAATTATTCCAATTTGTTTTAGTGCGGCACGCTGAAACGGTCATCGTGGACATTTTTCGCCCGGTTCATATTAAATATCCTATCAATTACATCATCTTCCCAACGAATTGCGAGGTCCTCATTATTGTAAACATATACTTCATGTAGGTACTCGAGATTACCGGAATAGATTTCACTCATCATGGTATCGGATATTACAGATCCATAAACGGTATTGATATAATAAAATGTGTAGTAAGCAGCCTTCCTCAGCCTATAATTTTCGATCCCATCGTAAATACGCTCCCACTGTATCGGAATATTAGACACTAGCAGACTGTAAATATCGTGTAGTTTATATAGAGATAAATCATTATATCTAACTACATCGTAATCCGTGGTTGCCTCTTTATAGAAATGATTGCACAGGAATAATAAGTGATCTTCCCATGAAAGAGCATACAGTCCATGATGTCCATCAAGTGCAATCTTTCGGTCTATAAGTTCTTTAACAAATCCATCCGTCCTGTTACTAGTCATAAGATCAATAGAAAACTGAAGGTCTATTTCGTGATAATCAATAAATTGGTTTCCATTCGCTAATTTTTGTAGCGGAATAACTTCATGGGAGACTAAAGGGCGCATCAATACTTCTCTTCGATTAGCCGGCACAATCTGACCAGTGGACTTACTCATTCTCCCTTGAATATAATTGTTATTCTTGAATACTTGGAGCGCTGACTGCAAATACTCCGGTTGAACAAGGATATCAGTATCATTAGAGTTGCGGCATCCAAAATCCTTATAAATACCGACGGACAACGTCAGTCCCTTAAGTACACAAAAGGGGATATTGTTTTTATCAAGCTGCTTACCTATATTTAGAGTAAAGGCTAGCTGCTCTTCACCTCGTACCTTTTGCAAGCGATACTGGTCACGAAGTGAAAAATAAAATTTATTCAACAAGAATCGCTCGAAGCCTTGTGATACGACATTCTTTTGTAAATTTTTGTAAACGATACCTCCTATCCGATGGGAATGAATATACCCCAACACTTGACTCCAATTCATGTGAGTCCATAACAAATCTACTAATTCAGAACGTTCCTCCTCCGACAGTTTATCTCGCAACATAAGAAGAACAACTCTTTTTTCCACTTCCATATCGTTCCTACGCCCCTCCACGTTAGATAACAAGCTAATTGATTGTATTCGAATATTCCACAGTGATCGATTCTAGTAACCAAGTCGATGCTCTTCATTCACATTTCATAAAACACAAATATTACACGATAGAATCTACTATATTTATAAAGATTTACTTCTACTCTCCTTACGAGGGTATCCTAATTCCACCATTTGGATTATCCGGGTAAGTGAGTCATTGTAGACATGATAATCGCTAATAATGGAATTTAAGTTTCTCAAATTCATCAATTACTCAATTACTAAGTCTTGATAGGTGTTAACTTCTCTCTAGGAAACACATTTTTCCATTTATAACCTTCAATTTTTCGTTGGAAAGCATAAGTCGGGAAGAACGAATATCGCGATACACTTTCTCAATAGATGCGTCCTGATTTCTCACATAACCAAGTCTTACACCGCTGAGTTGCAACAATGAATCCATTACTTCGCACAATATTTCGGAGGTTCCAAGTTTCAAGTTATTCACTTTTATTTTATAGGTTTGAGAATAATGATTTGACTGCGATTTGTATTCCGAGTAATACGTCGCGAATTGCTTAATGTAAGATTCAACAAGGTCGAGCTTCATTCGAATGTTGCCGATATCATGCAATAGCAAATCTGAATCAATGTTATACTTTTTTCGGAAGTTAGGTGCCCTTATAACTGACATGAAGTTGCGATACTCGGCTTCAACCGCGCCTAACCAACATGCTGACCAGACTAGATGAGCGATAGGGTTCATCGTTTCATTGCAAACTGTATCAAAGTCATGTGAATGTAGTAACTGGTCTTTAGGAATTGCACACTCCATACTTATCTCACAGCTTTGTGTGCCTCTCATTCCCATTGAGTCCCAAGAATCTTTAACTTCCAGTTTAACTTGATTTCGTTCAGCAAGAACAAACGACAAGGCGGGATTATCTTCGCCCTTTCGTATAATAATCAGATAAGCATCTCCGTATGCCGCGCCTGTTACAGTCGGCGCCTGCCTTTGAAAAGTATAACCACCATCGATCTCGCATAAATATGAATTCGTAGACATTGGGCCATTGTTCGCATCCTTATCCGATGTGACTGATACAACATATATCTCGCCTGCAGCCAAACGATGAAGGAATCTTTGTTTTAAGGTATCGCTAAAATAGTTTTGTACAATAAATGCCTGCTGCACATGCATGGCCCATATCATGCCAGTCGATAAACAAGCTCCCGAGATGATTCTACAAATCTGCAAAATCGTTTCTAATGATGTCCCGGCGCCTCCGTATTCTTCAGGTACCATTATTCCTAGCAATCCATGTTCCCTTAGCAAGTTGATTGAAGGTAAAGGAAATTTCCCTTCCTGATCCACCTCTAACGCATATTTGCGAATAGTGGGCACAATTTGCTTGGTTACTTGAATCCATTCCATTTCACTCTTCATCGATGCCTTATTATTCATCTATTTATCCATCCCATCAGGCATGTTTTACGACTTGTATTTGTTCGATAGTCTCTTTAATCTTGGTAAGAGTAGCCATGTTGTCATAAGTCAGCAGTTCGTCCGGAAACTGGATGTCGAACAGCTCTTCAAGATCCAGGATCAAATTGATAGTCTTTAACGAGTCTAGGCCATACATTAGCAATTCGGCTTCTAGTAAATCATCCGTGCTTTCATCAGGTAGTTTTACATATTTCTTAACGGCAGAAACCATTCTTTCATCCATTAAAAATTCCTCCTCGATACGAATAGACGAGTTTCTTCTTATCTACTTTTCCATTATCTGTCAAAGGATATTCCGTCACAATTTCTATGTGGGAGGGAATCATATAGTAAGGTAACTTATCCATTACTTCGCTCTTTACTGATGCGATGTCTATCTCCTCATTTTCCGGCCTTATGAAGGTGACGAGCTCCTTTTCTTGATTTTCTCCCATTTGAAGAAGAGTGATTGACTCCTTCACCGAACTGCATTCCATCATGACAATATCTATTTCAGTCGTTTCAATTCGGTATCCCTTATACTTGACTTGGTCGTCGTTCCGTCCGAAATATAGAATTTCACCGTCCGAATTCCAACAGCCAATATCACCTGTACGATAGTAGCGAGATAGTTTTCCATCTTGAAGTAGATCGACTGACACGAAAACGGTTTCTGTCTTCTGAGAATCATTGAGATACCCACGTCCTACCCCCAATCCCCTTACCCAAATCTCGCCTTTCACCCCTATTGGACATAACCCAAAGTGATTGACGATGAATATTTCCATATTGTGAATCGGCTTACCAACCGGCACTCGCGTCGAGTGATAGGGGGTGATAAAGCAATGTGTAATGTCATCAGAGGCTTCCGTTGGTCCGTAAGCGTTAACAATTCGAATGTCAGGAAATAGTTCTATCCATTGCTGAGCACTCTTTCCGGGAAGTATCTCTCCGGTCACTAAAAGAAAGGTAAGATCATGGCCCAACATCCTTATGTTTCTCCTTCTGATCCAATCCAACATGACAGATAAGTAAGACGGCACAATCTCTAGAACTGTAATCCTATCCTCGATAATCTTCTTTAGAAATAATCCTATGTTCGTTACAGTTTTATGGCTGTATATGATGACTCTGCCCCCAGTCAATAAAGGCGAAAACATTTGCCATATCGAAATATCGAAGCAATGTGATGCGGTTTGAGCTACAACACTTTTTTCTGTAAGTTGAAAATCCGCAATTTTGGACAATAGATGATTCGTCATCCCTAAATGCTCAATCATGACGCCTTTGGCTTTTCCCGTAGTACCTGAGGTGTAAATAATATAGGACAAGTCATTCGTTGATGCCACAATTGGTATATTATCGTTAGCATATTGATCTTTCTTCTGAAATAAGTCCCCAACCGTAAGATGGCGCTCCATATACGCGTCAGGAAGATTCCCTATCGTCTCCGTAATAATCATTTTGGGGTCGCAATCATCCAATATCATTCGCATACGATTCTCCGGATATTGTTTATCCAGTGGAATATATACCGCGCCAATCTTCCACAATGCCACAATCGTAACAATCAATTCGATTCCTCGATCCATTACGACCGCAATATTATCTCCTTTTTTCACGCCGACGTCGATCAATACCCAGGCGATTTGATTGGCTTGGTAGTTCAATGCACTGTAAGACATGGTGACCGTTCCATATTGCAAGGCTATTTCGTCAGGCATAACACTTGCTTGCTTTTCAAACAATATACTATAAGATGAATTTATTATGTCCCCCCAGTCAAATTTCGTTTTGTTAAAATGTTCGACAATGAGCCTCTTATCTTCTCCAATAATATCCACTTGTTTGACTCTCATGTCCTGATCATAAGCGAGAATCTCAAGCGAGCGACTAAGATGCCCTTGGATTTGCTCACGAATATCCAACGGAAAAAAATTACTATCTAAAAAGAATTCGCATTCCAGATTTCCACCACCTGATTCTTTCAGATAAACAGCCAAATGAAACAAACTCTCTTCTCTTCTTTCTCCGAAGGATCCCTCCTCCACCAGGACCGTAAAAACATCATCGTATTCTGACAGCTCTCGCTCTAACCTTTCTGTAGCAATTCTGTATTCAGTGAATTGGTTCAACAATTGCCCTATTGTCATTTCTTTTAAATGATTCAAATTCATTATGTACGCTTGCGTCTGTCGAGTAGTTAAATCAACATACTTAATAAGAAAATTGTCATATGCTGAATATGTTGTCATCAATATGCACAATGCAGGAATGATTCTCTCCGTTGAACTTTTCACACTTGGTTTCCCCCTTCCTTAACACCTTAACTGTTCAACTGAATTCCTATTTGATCGTGCTCGGCTTTTTCATATAATAATTTTCCGATAGCGATATCAAATACAGCCATACCCATTGGATTAAACATGACGACGTCTGTTAGCAAAAGCTTTGTCAGCGATTGCTTGTTGATGACGTCCATAAGTGTCATGACATGCTCTTCCTTCAATCCATTCGAAACAGAAAATTGCTGGATATTCGTACCCTCACGGCAAACTTCTTGCCAACTATCCACAACAATCCCGTTTCTTACATAGGGAAAAATGGTACTTTTATAGTCCCTTAGTGAGATATTCAACTGTAGTGAGCCTATCTTTGGTGGCAAATCGATGTACGGATTAGCAGCGACCGTGCAAGTTATAACAATATCCGATTCACATATAATCTCATTCCAGCCTTCTACCTTTCTTATGAAGAGATCTTCATGTTGGTTGTATTTTTGGATAAAACCATTCAACCGTTCTTCCATTAGATCGTATGCCAAAACACGTTCAACCGTATGCCCGAACATGTCGCGAATCAGTTTATAATGAGCCTCTCCAACAGGACCCAGACCAATTATCCCAACAGTCACGTTCTTAAGCTTTCTAACCAAAAGATAGTGTTTCAACATCGTTCCAGTTACGGCGGCTGTTCGAATAATACTGACTTCAGGCGTATTCATCACCGTTAATGGCTCGCCAGTGTCGGGATCGTTAAGAATGGTTATACTGTGTGCTCGTTTGATGCCATTATTAATATTGTCCGGAAAACTGGATATCCACTTAATTCCAGCAGCATGTATATCATTCCCAACATATGCAGGCATGGCAATAATACGGTTCTTGGAATCTCCGAAACGTAAGTAAGGTTTCAATGGCTGAGCGTATTCCAAATTTTCGAGACTGTATGCAACCTTTTCGATCGTATGAATGAGCTCCCACCATTTAATATCCATGCGTCTTATATGTGAATCATCCAGGTATCGCATCTTGCCCTCCAACTCCTATTGCAATCACATTTTTTAATACAGCTTAATTCATATATATTTTAGAAATAGATCCTAATAATAACTTTACTATAATAGTTTTAAATTTAATATTTAAAATACAATTATTTAAACTATTTTCCATATTAGCACTGTCATTTCCATTGTTCAACATAATATGTAAATTTGAATATTCTTAACATCCGACATAAGACAGTGGCCCCTACGTAAAGTTTCGCAGCTAAGTTTTACTGTGCAGATGATCCTACGCGAAAAGCCCAGCACCTTATCATAAGGTGTGAGCCATTTTGCGGAGGTCCGTAAAAAATCTACCCCGCTACTTTGCAATTGTTCATCATCCCAGCGAAAAGTGCTTCAATTAGATGAAATACTCAACAAGTTCGCCGTTTTTCGTATAGTAATCGTTATATTCCTGGTTAGAACACTCATTAAAGTAACTGTTTATTACTCTGCATACACTACCATGCGAAATGATCATCACATTTTTATCTGCATACTCAGCAATAATTTCATCTAGCAAATTATATACTCTTTGTACGACTTGAAGGATAGATTCCCCGCCCCCTAATTTATTTGGGAACTGTTTTTTCGCATGCCTAAATCCTTCGCCAGTACGTAATAACCCCTCAAAAGAACCATAGTTCTGTTCGATGAGCCTGTCCTCAACAATAATATCCCGATTAATTTCATCAGAAATAATTTCAGCCGTTTTTAATGCTCTCTTCAAAGGTGAAGACAAAATTATATCAATATGATAATCCTTTACCTTGCTAGCTAGTAACCTCGCTTGTTCCAGACCTTTGTCTGTTAACTCAATATTCGAGACCCCGCATATCCTATTTTCGTAATTCCATTCGGTTTGTCCATGTCTCGCAACTAGTAATTTCATTACATGCAGTAACCTCCTATATATTAATAGGAAACCGCGATCCATCTCTTGGAACCTTCCACGTTGTACCGAAACCATCCTTCAATGGTGCGGACTCCATTATATAGTAATTCCATCACGAGTATGCTATTTCCTGTTTCACTCTATCTTTTTCCCATGACTCAACTTGTTTTAACCATAGTTCCAAAGAGATTAGTGCCCACAATTGCTTCCCTCGTAAAACTTCTCGGTGCTTATGTTGCGAAATATATTGTTCCATTGTGTTTCTTCGTAAATAGCGATATATCTTAGCGGAAGGATCCAAGAGTATATCAGCTGCCCATTCCGCCCCCTTACCTAAGAGCCATTGATTCGGCAAACTGGGAAACAACACTTTTTCACGGTGAATTAACTTTTCGGGCAACCATTTTGCCGCAACCTGTTTAAGCCAGTCTTTTCCATGTGATCCAAACAGTAATTTCGTCGGGAGGTTTAAAGAATACTCGACAATACGATGATCCAGGAACGGAACTTTCGCTTCGATTCCATGTGCCATGGTCATTCGATCCAAGCGCATATTATGATATTCTGGTAAGCGTTCGCCGCGTTCATATAACAGAGACTGGTCCATATTTAAGAAAGGCTCGATGTCGAGGCCGTCCCCATTTACCATATTATGAAGAATAAAGTCATTATCAGGAGCATATAATTGCTCGACCTCACCTGGTTTTAATGTCCAATGTAACGTCGGATATACAGATTTTGGATCCGGGTGGTTATACCAAACCCCATGTCGTTCATAGCCTAAGAAAAATTCATCTGAACCATCTCCCGTTAAGACGGATTTAAGTCCGATTTCCTTGGCACGCTTGGACATGAGGTATGTCCCGACATGAATAGGGTTTTCTAATGGCTCATCTAGAAATCTCACGACCTCATGAAGGGTTTCGCGAGCCAGTTGATCTGTAATGGTAACCCACTCAAATTTCGTATCTAAATAGGATTCAAGCAATTGTCCATACTGCTCATCAACAACCGAATTTGGAGAAAACTTGATCGAAATCGGTTGCTTATAGGAAGAACCGTGTTCTTGTAAGGCTACTGCCGTCACTAGTGATGAATCCAGCCCGCCGGACGTGAAAAATCCGCCTGGAACGTCCGCGTGGCTGTTCTCTCTAATAACCTGTCCGAATAATTCCCTGAATTCTTCAACACTGTACTTATTGCTAGCTACCTTTTCGTTCGGACGCAAGGACCAATATCTATGCCTTGAAATTCCTTTATTTTTGAATAATACGGTCTCACCTGGCAGTACCTTTTGAATCCCTTTGAAGACGGTCGACCTGCCAGGGTTCAAACGATATCGTAAAATATTATCAATAGCGGAAAACTCAATTTCAGGACGGTTATCCAGAACTGCATAAATCATTTTTATTTCTGATGCAAAAATAACGCACTCGGTGGAGTGATAATAATATAACGGCTTAATTCCCAAAGGATCACGCCATAATTGAAAGGAATGGCTTTCCTCATCATAGATGGCTATCGCAAACATTCCTGCCAACATCTCGACGAAACGCTGACCGAATTCTTCATATGAAGGCAAAATGACGGCACTGTCGCATTTATGTACTGGCTTATTCTTCAATTTACTTTTGACATGACGGTAATTTGTTATTTCGCCATTAATGACCGCATAACGTCTAGAACTGAGATGTTTTTGAATCGCGGAACTCTCTTCAGGAGCTATGATCGACAGTCGATTCATGCCGAGGGCTACTCGGTTAGCAACATACACTTCAGACTGGTCTGGGCCGCGATGCTTCGAAACAATTGACATTCTTTTGATTTTCTCGTTAAGAAGGTCATAACCAATGTCATCAAAATACATAATTCCAAAAATGCCACACATTGAAATACCTCCTAAAAGTCAGAACATCTTAAATATTGAAACTAATTCTTTCCCTTCATTTTTCTTATCGATTTTTTGTCAGGATCGAACAGTACTCGCATACCTGTTGTAAGAATGGATGATTTAACTCCCCCAATGGCTCCCTTGCCTAGCTCTCTTGCCCTCTGAGCACCATGAGCGACGATGCCTGCTTTTTCGATTACCAAACCATCGGATAAAGCAATAAACGGATCGTGCGTTAAATTCATTTGGGTTGCAACGAGGATGATTTTTTCCTTTTTTTCGTGAACCTCCGTAATAACACGATAGGCTTCCTCGAAGCTTATAATCTCATCCAAATTAAGGACGACCCCCTCCACGGGTTGACCTTGCGCTAGGAAACTACCGATTAATTCATCAAAGTCTACTGAATGATTATTGAGTACACTCAAATGATGAATATCGTTTTCCCTTATAACATCGGGCATTTCAAGTTTTTTATAATTTTGAAAAGATCGTTTTCGAGATTCGATAAGATGAACCATTGATTTCAAATCCATTTCACATTCTACGATCTCGCGAGGAAACAAATAATAGATATCACCACTATTAAGTTCTAACTTTGCCTCCAGAAGTTCAAGCCCATCTTTAATCAAGGAATATTCCATAGAGAACAAATACTTTATCGTTTCACGGAGCGCCATATAAGTTTGGGCATGCTTAAAAATAAGTGCCACATTCTCTCGATCTTTTTCTTCAAGAGCTGCCAGCAATTGATCTTGCAGTATTAACCTCTCCATCTTTTGCTTGGAGAACAATTCCACATATTGGCCTGAATCCCGTATGCCCTTTACATAGGTGTGCAGCACACCAGGTACATCGCGCATTCTCGGATGCCTAATCTCTAGCATCTCACCAGTGCTAAAATGCCCCATTCTTTTCTTTGCAATGCTCAGAGCTTCTTCATCTGTTTCTGCTTCCGCAATGGAAATGTTTAGGTTTGTAATTGCACTGCCATCCAACCCTTGTGTTAGATTGGAAAAAGCTTTAGAAGCATCTTCTTTATCCATTGAGAACTTATTTTGCAATAGCTTTATTACTTTCTGCGAGTAATAGAACCCTAATCTGGCTGCTTTCACAAAATTAATGCACGTTGTATTTCTTAAATGCTCCAGAATTTTGATACAATAGTCGGTAAGTTCCTTCGAAGATAAAATGTTAATATCAAGTTTTCTTTGCTCTTCTATAAATGCGTTGATACTCTTCCGTTCTTTATGTTCAAATTGCTCGAGAAAGTTATGTGCTAACATATCCATCCCTTTTACAAATTCAGTGTACACCTTATAGTAATGAGGCGCCTTCAAACCAAACCTTTCTTCTAAATCCTCCGGAGTTGGATCCTGCAGATATAAACCCATCTGAGGATAGGAGCCTTTCTGTGGATCTTTCTCGATGGCCTCGAGATATTCGTTTACGAGTACAGTAAAGTATTCTTGTTTATTGTCAGGAAAGCCGATATGATAGAGTGCCGCATTTCTTGCGATACTAAAATAGGCTTTCCCGCCTATATAATTAATGATACCAATAGATTCGTGTCCGTTAAGATACCCCATTTCGTTTCTAGCCTTTTGAGTGGCACCTGGAACGCCATCGATTCCTGTAAAAATATACATGTATATGCCAATGTCCATTTCGGTAGGGTTAGGTAACAATTCACTATAGTTAGCATCGCTAAAAATGGCTGTTCTCGTCCCCAACTCGTCCTTTTCCTTCTGGACGAGGTCTAATAACTTCTGTTTCGTTATCTCCAAACATTCTTCCACTGTTTCGTGAATTTCGACATTTTTCAACTCCGTCGTTAACGGCCTGGATTGTAATATAGAAACAACGCCATTTTTTATACAAAACTCAATATCCTGATTCCTACCCTTGTTATATCGAATTATCTCCATTGATAATTGAAAAATCTGTCGAAGCACCGCTTTAGGAAGCGGCCTTCTGTCAAAAGCTTTTGACTCAACAAGTTCCCCTATTTCATTAATTATTATGCTAGTCCCTTTATCTGTACCCTCATCTAGTAATGTGGAACGATAACCGTCAAAATATTGGACCAGGATGTGATCCTCGTTGACCCCAGTGTATACCACACCGCTGTAATCCGCTTCCACCAGCTTCTGAACAACCAACGACATTTTCAATTGTTTTTGACTCATGCCATATAACATTAAATAATCGGCAACCTCAGCTGATCTTGATTGTGCATAGATTTTTTCAATCGCCGGCAATACTTCGTTATCATGAAAAACAAAATAGGACTCGAATACTCCCGCCATGGTCAAGTTATCGCTGTCTTCCACATTAGCGGAGCTTCTGATGGCAACCTTGCCACCAAGAAGCTGTTTTATATTTATGATTTGATCTACAACACCAGCCAAAATTTCATTTGTCCTTGAATAGATTTCAAATACACTATAGGGCACACAATAACCTTCAGGAACCGGAAACCCAGCACTTTTAAGCAGGGAAAGCATGTAAGCTTTATTCCCGACCTCCGATTTCATGCACTCGCCTTCAATTTGATCAAAGGAATAAAGCTTCACCTCTGTAGCTCTATTATTGTCATCATTATTTTTTTCACTAATCAACATTAGCGTCACTCATTTCGTGAAAATCGTTTTTAATCGTAAAACTAAATAATTAATCAAGACCTAAATGTAATTTTAAGCAAATCATGTTGCCAAAAATCACTAATGATATAGGAACTTCCCTGTCTACATGCCCATCTTGAGTTGCAAATATTAGGTCCTGTAATATGCATAATTACAGGATGCTGAGCATCTCGGATGCTGACGACCATTAGACAATTGTTTTGGGAGTCTAGAATCGCCATTTCCGAGTCACTTATAATATCGATCCATTTAGGTTTATTGAGTTTTATTCTTTCATTGTTTTTATTATAGACATACTCAATGACATTCAATATTCGGTTGCTTTTTAGATCAACTTCAAGAATTCTATTATTGTTGGTATCGACAATATAAATAGAATTGTGTTGACTGAGCGTTGCATAATGGGGATCGTCCAAGAGATAGTTTTCATTATTGTACATCCACGAGACGAAGCCAGAACGGTCGATGATTGCAACAATATTCGATCCTGAATCCGTTATTAACAATTGGTCTCCCTGCACTTTTTCAATGGAATGAGGATCCCACAAAGGAATTGCTTGGGATTCATAAACGATTTCCTTAATCTCTTCCAGAACGTTCTTGTCTTGATCTATTATGATAAATCGCTGATTAAACCCATCGCTTATCAAATATTGATTTCTATCTTCATCTTTAAGGACACACCGAGGCCATTTCAACATTCTGCTGAATGGAGAGTTTCCTTCGTTTCCGTACTCAAAAAGAATATTTCCAAGCCTGTCCATTTCAACGATACGGTCATTCCTCGAATCCGAAATTAAAAAAGTCTGATTTTTCAGGACTTGCACGCTTCTCGGATAATTCAAAATAAAATGTGTTTTGGGCGAGGAACCAAATGAATACACCATTTTGCCCGCTCTGTCGATTACAACGACTCTTCCGTTCATAGAATCGGATACAGCAACTTCTCCGCTCGGCAATTCCTGGACATAATTGGGGCCATTTAGGTGATTTATTCTAGGCGACGAAGTTTCATCAATCGGGCTGTTACCATAGTACCAGACTATATTCTTGTCTCGCGTTACCTCTGTAATACGATTTGCTTGATGCTCTACCAATATAATGTTGCCGTTTCGTAATTCGAGTGCCATGTAAGGATACATTAATCGATGATCCGAAAAACCTGGATTATTCTTCTCCCCATAAGTCCAAACGATTTCTTTCTTGTCGTTTACCATTAGAATGTAATGATTTTTCGAATCCGCTATAAGAACATGCCCGCATTCTGTGAGAAATACACAACGGGGCTCGTGAAGAATTTCTTTACCCGGACAATAATCAAAAATAATTTCATTATTATTGTCCAACTCGATAACTCTGCCTTCATCAGCTGAAGATATTAAAACTGTATTTCTCTTCGTCTTTTCGTAATGGTACTTGTTCTTCAATCCGTGTACTTTCGTGTTGTAAGCATTCACGATTCGACCATCCAATGTAACTTCAAAGAGATCGTATTCTTCATGTCGAACATTCAACAAAACATTTTTGTCAAAGGTAATATTCGAGCTCACGATGCTGTACGTTTTCTCTAACTCCAAAGTATTCCAAATGAGCTGACCTTCCCTGTTTACAATAAAACCTTTTGGAAAGTTAATATTGATATGGCGGTACTGTGACACATAGAAATGATCGTTATCCAGACAACTCGCAAATTGACTGCATATAAACTGCTCACTGTTCGTCATCAGAGGAGGATTAGTTAAAGAAATTCTTTCGATTAAAACAGGATCGGTCGATTGCTCTGAATCGCTCATAACCAACTTGTTCACTCGCCTTTCTTTGCGAAAACACCATCGATTTCAAATAACAGGTCATCTCTACAAATATCCGCAACACAAAGAATGACGGGCAAAGCAGCTCGTTCATTTTGTTTAATAGCATCCAAATACTCTTGAACGTAAGCTGGATTTTTAAAGAAAACAACCCCTTCCATCCAACATTGCATATCCATATTTGCATCTTGAATAAGTGTGGAAATCACATTAAAGGTTTCATGAATTTGGTTGTAAATATTGCCGACATGAATAGTTTCTCCTTGCGCATCGATTGAGGCTGTACCCGACAAAAACAAATACTGAGCTTGTTGAGCACTTACAATTATCGACCTTGAAAAAGCTGAACCATACCTGTATGCGGACCTTTGTTCTGATCCAGTTTCGTTATAAATCTTCAACTCAGAGCCTCTAACGCTTTTAGAAATTGCATATACATCAAAGAACGCCACATTCGAGTATGGATTCTCACATCCGACTCCAGTACTTGCTGGCATGAAGATTCGCTCAAAGTCATTTATTTCGTCCAATCTCGGTAATATATTCCATTCCTCAAAAAACTGGTTACGCGCCTTGTTGAATGCAGCATAATAATCCAATATCTCAGGAATATAAATCCAGGTACGTAGAACTTCCTTATATTGAAATCCAAACGTTCGTAAGATTCGATCAATCTTTTGGAAGGTAGCGTAGACTTGCTCGCTACTCTTCTTCTCGTATTCATCGCAATAAATAGCATTTAACATCAGCCTTCTGTCAGTTGAACTTTCATACAGTCTTCCGCAAATTTGACCTTCGTACGCAACGTTTGTTAATCTTCCGCCACTATTTTTTAAATGGATACCATGAATGATGACGCCGGCAATTCCCTCTCCCCAAATGGGTGGAGCACCAATGTAAGAGAACGGCACTTCCTCATTAAAGAACTTTCGGACAGAATCTTTGCGAATCTTATTATGCTTGTCAAAACAGGATACGCTCCCAAAAACTCTTTCATGAAAAATCTCGATATGATTTTGATTCATATATTCATAGACAACTTGATATGCTCGGTTAACGAGATCTTCTTGATTTTCAGTCTGTTTCTGGAAGCTAACTGTGATGAAATATTCTATCCCGTCCACACTATTAATTTGTATTTCCTTTTCCAAAGACTCCATATCTTTAAATTGTATTGATTTCATTTCTTCACCTGCACAAATGGATTTTTTATTGATTAATCTAGTTTTGCTTAAAGATAGTCAATATGGTTCGTTCGAATTTTATACTGGTCTAATCCGGCATACAATCGTTCATCATCACAAGTGTTGCTTAGATAGGGAATACTTAATATAACCTCCCGTTTAGCAAATTCGTAAATATATATGTATTGATTACAGATGAATAACAAATATTCACCGGATTGGCTAACTTCAATACCTACGATTTCGAATTCATCCCTACGATCATTCAAGTAATCTCTAATGCTACTTTGATCTGTTAATTCATCCTTTCCAATATCTTGATAGTAGAGTAGTTCCATCTCCTCGGCATCAATAATGAACAGTCGATTGGGTTGGCCGAAAGTGCACATGTACGGCTTTCCTTGGTGATAAAACAGCTTATGTGATGTAAATCTAAAGCCTGTTCGATGAGAAAACGACTTCTCTAGATGCAGGCCTCCGTTCTCCAACTTATACTTGTCCAAAACCGCGGGATCTACATAAATGTTTTTCCCATTCCACACGAAGAAATTATGTGATGAAACGTATACAATATCTTTTTCTTCATCGATTTCAAAATGTGCGGGGGAAGTCCCGGTTGTTTTGTAAAAAGTTTCTTCCATGTTTTCCAGATTAACAATCAAAACCTCGCCGTTTGAACATACGATAGGATCTTCACTGTTGATTTCATTAAACAACTCGCTTATTCGCGGAGACACAGAAATGTTCTGATGGACCTGATCCCTTCGCTTTCTCTCTGCAAATGCTTTTTTCTTTTGAAGCATCATGGCAAACTTGGTCGAACTTATTATGGTCTTCGAATTTTGCTTATAGAATTGCGCATTTCCGAAATCATGACTAAGTAATAAGAGATCTTTATATTTCCTAAGTGTGTGCGGAGGTACGATTTGGTTTGGAACGATATGAATTTCCTCAATCTCTTGTAATGTCAACGAAACCCGATAGATGTGCAGATTGTTTTCATCATCTATCGCGGACAGATACATATAATCTGGATTTTTCGTGTCTATATAATTAGTTGAACTAATTTTCAATAATTTATAATCTTTGTGTTTAATAAAATCATCAAATGTATAAATAACGGCAAATTGTTTCTTATAATTGATGTAATAAAAGTACTGCTCTTCTTGAATAAAGGTGAAGAAGTCTTCCCCTTTATTAATGGTCACAGTCCGATGAGGCGTCCTCTGAAGGACTAGAATATCTTGTTCAGGGTAATCGCTAATACGTCTATTATTCTCTTCGAGGAAGGTATCGTAATATTCCAGTTGCTTTTTTTCAAAATTAATGATTACAAAATTAACAAGTAACGGTCTTTTGTCATTCCTATTCATCAGATAAAAAATTATAGGACTAGAAAAATGTTCAATTAACTCATTTCCAACTTCTATCGGAATAACTCTTTTATCCAATTCCAATTTAATCATCGCTTGTGGCCAATCCTCCCTCACTCAGTTTCACGACACGATAAATATACCATTAACTACTTTTATTTCAATAAATTATTAATAATTGACAATCATTAATTTTTAAACATAGTTGAAAAAGTGGGGTCCACCTTACGCAACGAAGTATCGCTAGAGATAAGAAATAGAGATCTGAAATAGGCGATAACCAGAAGAAAAACTTCGAAATAAGGAGAATGGGTTGAAAAAATATGAGACATTCAAACAGAATAAAATTTCCGCAGTGTATGGGAATTATTACCAAATGTAATCTCGAAAGTGTAGAAGATTGCAGTTACAAGAAATTCGGTGTTCCTAATTGGCCTGTTTATTACAGATTCAACAAACAACTTATCATACATTATCAAAACAGCAACAAATTGATTTCACACTACTGATAAATAGCCCAAAGGAAAAAGGCGTTAAAATGAGACAACTAAAATTTTTATTTCGCTAAAAGTAAACAAGCAATAAATATGTTAGTCGTTGTGTATGTAATTTCCAATAATTCATGTAAGGACGATAGCTGCTGCTGATAATAATCGTTCTCCTGTTGGGCAAGGAAATTAAAAACTACTTTTTAGGAGTGTAACAGATTAAACGCTCTAATGTAGTTTCACTAGAGCGTTTTTCGTTTAGTACTTTATTTTCGATGAACAACATAAATCATTATTTATCGTTTAATGCAATTCCAGTCACATCTTCTTATTAAACTATTCCTTTTTAAAAATATATTTTATGACATATGCAGATTTTTTTATTCTGTCCCTTACTCTAACGTTTCGGCAATTCCATTACCAACTCTCTTAAACTCACCAACTATTAACGGCGATACTATACTCTCTCCCCCTTTCATACTTAAACGTAATTCATCTAAGTATCCAATAGCAGTTACTTTAACACCCGATTCCTCACATCTTAATAACAACTCATTAATTAAAGTTTCAACAACATACCGCATCTCATGAAACTCCAGCAATTATCCCTTATTTTGGATAAAGTTGTTTACTTCAATAAGTACATTATTATTTTTCTCCTCAAACTTAATCTTTTTGTTAAGTGAGTCTATTTGGTCCCGGTATTCATTATATTGACTTTGCAGTTCATCAATTTCCCCCTTAACGATACGAAAATCGTCATCTATTTCTTGCTCGTTTATTAATTCTCTTATGAACATTATTTTAATCTTTTCTTTTTCTTTTACTTTTAGCTCAAGCTGCTTCTTGATTGATTCTGCTGCTAGTTCTAATTCTCGGATAACTGAAGTTGACTTTATTTCTATTCGTTTTATGTAGTCCTCTGGATCTGAAATCACTTCCATAATCAAATCCCATACATAACTATCTAGCAATTCAGCTCTAATTGAGTGACTTGGGCATCTTTTAGCATCTGGTCCATATTTCTTAGGATTAATATTGGGACAACGGTAACAAGTATATTTTTCTCTTAATCCCGTACTTTTATTTACCCTACCTGAGTACGTAGTCGCCTCCCACTTTCTTCCGCAATGACCACATCTCAATAATGACTTCAGCAAATACTCATATTTCACATTACCGGAATATTTCTTATTTTTTTTCCTTTGCTCTTGTGCCTGTGCAAACAAACGTTCATCAATAATAGGTGGCACTTCAACTATTATCCATTCTTTTTCATCTCGGTATGTGTACGTCTTTTTAGGTGCTCCTTTTGGTGTCCTTTCTCCTTTTACTTTCTGTGTACTTCTTCTGTTGTAATAAAATTTCCCTATATATACATCTGATTTCAAAATATTCTGAATTGAACTCGCACTCCAAGACTTACTCTCAGCTCGCTTAGGTCTAGCACCTAACTCAACTAATTTTGTACCGATTTCTCTTAAAGTTAAACGATCATATACATACCATTGATATATTAATTTTACAAATACAGCTTCCTGCTCATTTATTTCTAGTTTTCCTTCAATCCAGTTATACCCGTAAGGTGGTACTCTCATAGGGATCACTTTGTTATCCTTTTCCGCAGCTTTCAAACGTCCCCTAACAGTTCTCTTCTTAATTAGAGATAATTCATATTATGCAATTACACTAATCAAATTGAAAAATAATTGCCCTTCAGGTATGTTTTCTATATTCTGTATCAACAAAAACAAACTTACATATCTTGCTTCAAACTCACGACAAACAAAAAGCTTATCCTTATATGCGGAGATTCAGAAAAGCAGACTGATTCTCGTCAGTCTGCTCGTTCAAAGCCTACTTCATCTTTCGGTATATTAAAGTAATTATTTCTTCTTATAAAACTCATGATACAACTTCATCAACGCCCGCTTCTCAAT
>RCUF01000168.1_pt1 | contig 30702 bp, 33 predicted proteins | sample 2166311 | NCBI WGS metagenome assembly RCUF01 (sample SAMN09932608, study PRJNA488358) | compost metagenome | feature: garden; material: soil; isolation source: compost soil in 4-hydroxybenzonitrile-enriched culture | place: Germany: Experimental Botanical Garden Goettingen | collected 2016-01-27
CCATGGAGATATGCAGCAAAGTACAGCCCATCTTTGCCGAAGCTGCACCAGGGCGGCAGGTAGCCTGTCACTTGTACCCAGCTTCTACACCGGAACAAGCGATAGCAGGGCAAGCCTGAGTTGGCTGACAAAGAATATGTAGTCTCTTGTGAAGTCAAAAGGTCAAAAAAGGTCAAATTGATTGAAATCTAAAACTATTTTTGACAGATCGCTTAGGATCGGGTTATTTCAGTATTTTCAGCCTCTTTTGAACTTTGAGCCTCGCTCTATTCGGTATTATAATATGAATCGTAAGGAACACAAACAACAACCAATTAAAAGGAGCTGATTTTCATGTTTGATCTGGTCCCATTTCGTAAAAGAAATGAAGACTTCTTTGGACAAATGTTTAAATCCTTCAATGGTATGGTTGATGACCACTGGCTTGCTCCATTTGGCAGCAACTTTCAGACGTTTCGGACGGATATTCGTGAAGAAAACGACAGATATCTGGTGGAAGCTGAGCTTCCAGGCATTGCAAAAGAAGATATCGACATCGATATTGCCCATAATTATTTGACGATCCGTGCTAAACGGAATGAATATCATGAAGAGAAGGATGATACGAATAAAATGATTCGACGGGAGCGCCGTTCTGGGGAATTTGTCCGACGCTTCTATGTGGATCATGTTGATGAAGAAGGCATTAAGGCAAAACTGGATCAAGGGGTATTGAAACTTGAAATTCCTAAACGTCAGGGTGACGATCGTTCCCGCAGACAGATCCAGATTGACTAAAGGGGTATGATGTACAAGACAGGGCTGATTAATCAGTCCTGTTTTTTGTGTACGTCCTGTTTAAAAGACTCGATCACATTGTAAGTGAGGTATTCCGCCTTCGGTTTAAATTCTTATGAATTAGAGTCGCCCTCTGCTATAAAATAGGCTATCTGCTATGCTAAAATAATGAAATTACCTGTAAAGCTATTATGACCATACTTCTCGCATGCCGGAGTCAGCCGATGCTATGGACACGAAGAAGGGAGGATACATCCTTGGAAGCAATACTAAGACGTCACTGGCCGGAGTGGAACGGAACGCTACAGAAACGAACCGGGGGTTGGAATAATACGACGTATTTTGTTAAGAGTGGTGGACGAAGCGGGGTGCTGCGCGTCTACGATACACACAGGGATCGGGATAAAATTGAATTTGAGCATGCGGTTTTGCAGGAGCTGAGTAAGCATTCTCTATCATTCAGGATACCCCAGCCTATTCCAACGGTCACGGGAGAGACGCTTGCTCAACTGGAGAAGGAAAGCGGTAAATATGTGTGTCTGTTCAAATACATAGAAGGCATATCACCCCTGGAGCAGGATTCAAGCTTTGCCTATTCTTTGGGCGAGGCTACGGGCGAATTATCGGCTGTGCTTGCGACATTCAATCTTGATATGACCCCAGTCTATCGACCGTATTATGCTTTGCAGCAATCCTATCCATTGTGTAACCGGGAAACGGTTCAAGGCTTTTGTTTACATCCGCCTGAGCCTCTAAAGGATTTACATGAAGAGCTGCGATTGATAGGAGAAGTTTATGAAGAGATTACAGATTCGCTTCATGCATTGGAAGAGTTGCCGCATCAGCTTGTACATGGAGACTTGAACGCTTCCAATTTGTTAGTAAAGGATTCTGATCGTAGTCTAGTAACTGCACTGCTTGATTTTGAATTTTGTACGCTAGACGTTCGGGTCATGGAGCCGGCGGTCATCTTATCAGGATTTTTGGGACAATCGGAGGAGGAGACAGCAGTTCGGGATTTTTGCCGGGGCTTCAGCCGTCAGGTTCATTTAAGCCATAACGAGATTGATGCTTTGCCTGTTTTGATGCTGCTTAGGAAGGTAGACGTATTTCTTCATTTTTTGAGTCGCTTTCTGGAAGGAACGGATCAATCACACGTGTTGCAAGAGCAAGTCAAACAGATCTCTGCTGATTTGCTCCAACTGTCTATCAAAAGTAGCTGGATTCAGGAGGAGTTGATCCAAGCTGGAACAGTGTATGAATAAACGAGCTATATGCCGTGCTATGTTATAGTCTCTGGAAAAATTGAGCCTAAGTCCATTGAGATGTACTCGGAACTGGAGGAGTAGATGAATAGTTGGTTAACGAACACGTTACGACCGTACTTCGGGCTGGAGGCGCTGGAAGAACATTGGGACGTGGTAGAAATTAAAAATGGATACTTTATTTGTATGGACGGGGATGTCATTCGCAAGCGAATTTCTTTCACTGAGGATACCTATGGAGAAACCGATGTAGAGATTCTTACGCGTGACCGGGCATTTGTTTTGCCTAAAACGGCTCGTGGCAAAGAGAAAAAGCTGAATTACACAAGTGTTTCGAGCATCAAGGCAGAAGGCGTAACCTTTTCAGCAGGCATTCGAAGGGATCGTCCTCTTAGTTATGTTACTGCTGTGAATAGCAAAACGGGTGTGAAACTCCCTATTACGGGATGCGAGCATTTACATAGTAAAGAAGAGATCATCGATTGGCTTCAGCAATATCCGTCACTTGTGCCCAAGGATTACGATCGCAGGCTGCACCGACTGAAGCATATGAAAAATCAGCGTTATAAAACAATCCCGGGAGACATTTTCCGCGTGGAAATAGACCTTTTCACAGATGGATATGTACTGGTCGTTGGAGATTTGCGCCAAATGCAAAAGGATCAGTTGTTTGCAGAGGAAAGCATTTGGAACAGTGTCATGACCATGCCTTTATTCGTGCGTCCGTATTTGTTTACGAGTCGTGACCGTTCAACAGCTTTGGAATCTATCACAGCCGCCCCATTATCCGAAACGACCTGGATTGTTATGGATGATTCCTTTATGCGGGGTGCCTATGAGCGGGTAGGGCATAAGCTGTTAGTGGAAGAGGATATTGTGTTCCCCATCGGCTACTGCTGTAGTACGGATAGCAGAAAAGAAAGAACATATAGTCTGTCCTGGGGAACGGGCACGGTTTCCAAACTGGAAGGGGATACAGTGTTCAAGTCTTCGCAAAATTTTTTAAATAATGGTGTGTATTCGAGTGTCGTTGCCGACTGCTTTGGACCCTGGGAAGAGCGGGAGTGGTACAAAACGCTGGATAATCCGTTATATCAGGATGAGCGTCGAAAAGCACTGGCCGAATTCGGATTCCCGGAGGACATTTCGTATGATGAGTTCAACCTTCAAACGGGAGGACTGACACGTTCGGAATATCTCGCATATTTGATAAGAATCTATGGCGGGAAAAAAGGATGACAACGGATTTAGTTTTTTAAATAGGAGGAGCCAATGAAATATCTTAAAGATTGTCCGGAACCAGGCATGGGAACCTGGTATTTTGAAATAGATTCGGATGGAACAGCCTATCGACAAATTGTCATCCAGGATGATGGCACGTATATCGCCTCTAATCGCAAGCACGAGCAGTATCATTTCTTATTAGCTGAGAAAGCGATTGATGATACAGAGCCCTATTATACGCAAATTACAAAAAAAGAGTTTGAAGAAATCTGGTCCAATTATCTTCACACCTTCAACCAGAAATGGCATCAAATCAAAAATGCACTGCCCGTTGGGACTAAGGTAAAGGGTTATATTGAAGCATTTTTCCCACACGGTACGCTTATTCATATTTTCCAGCATCATGCGGTCGGATTGTCAGACACTCGTACATATGAGGAAAAGACACCATCCGAGTGGATGTATCCGAAGCATGAGGTCACGGCAATTGTAAAAGGATACGACGAAGTGAATCAGTGGGTGATTTTAGATCAAACGCAGGTTTTCAAAAATCAGTTCGCGGGTTGAAAGGGAATTTTAGGATATGCGGGAAGGGGAATGAACATGCATACTTTAACGGTTGATGAACTGGTGGATAAGGATAACCATGCATGGGAAGAGGTCACAAATATTCTGAAAGAAGGCCGGAATTCTCATCACATTGTATCGTCCAAATCGGAATCCGCTGGGGACACGCTGTACCGTTTGCAGGTGAGTACGAAATCGTATTTGGGAACAGTTGCCTATGAGACAGGAGGAATCGTGTTTGATTACGGTTGGATCACCTTGCTGGGTGCGGGTGGCTCTGGAATTTTTGGTAGCTTGACCTCATGGAACGGGCTTCAAGAGCCGAAAAGTGTTCCTGCGCTTGAGGGGATGCTGATTGTGGCTTATGATGCAGCAGGTGGATTTTTTGGATTGGATACAGGGAAATTCGGACGTAGCGGTCATATCTACTATTTTGCACCAGATGCATTGGAATGGGAATCCACTGAGCTGGCCTATTCCGGTTTCTTGAGCTGGTTGGCTGAGGGAGATTTGGGCTTGTTCTACCAGACATTCCGCTGGAACGGTTGGCAGAAGGATATGGAGCAACTTCAGCCGGGAGAGGTATTTGCATATTATCCGCCGCTATGGACTCAGGAAGGTGGAGGGGAGACCAGCAGCAAGTCGCCTATAGACATTACAAAAGCATGGCAGGTGGTAGTAGATAAGGAATAGCTTGCTCGGTAGAAATAACAACTCTTAGAGGCATCGAGGTATGGAGGTTGGCTGATATGTGGAGTATTCACTTTGAACAGCAGTTTGTAAAAAGTCTGGAAGCAACGGATGAACAAATCGCGAATTTTTTGAAAACATGGAACATAAAGCTATCGGAACAAGAGATTCACGAAATCAAGCAAAGACAAGTGAACCCTTTTCCAAAGTCGTCTCCATTCTATGATCAATATAAACCTTTAGATCCTGTGAGCTGGCATCTGCCCCAAGGGCAATTTCCTGACAGCTATATGGATTTTTTGAGATACTCTAACGGCGGGGAGTTTCAAAATGGAGAACGGTATTTTCAGTTTTTCAATACTGAAGATTTGAGAGAAATGAACCTTGCCTACGAGTTGCCGGAATATATGCCGGGTGCTGTGTCGTTTGCGATGGATGGGTGCGGAAACCACTATATGTTTGATATGAGAGAGGAAAAAAGAAACAATGAGTATCCCGTTCTTTTTGCTCATTCTGGTAGTTTGGGATATGACGAATGTGAACAGGTTGCCCATTCATTTATAGAGCTGTGTACGGAAAAATGGGCATTGTATTGATGTATTGAACCCGCAATAATGAACCCTTCGCCGGTTCCATTTTGCGGGTTATGTAAGTTTTCAAACTAAGCCTGTCATGCTACTTATTTGCATTCATCATTTCAATTAACACTTGATGAACCATCGGTAAGGTGGTAAAACCGTCACTTTGTAAAAAGTGTCCTCCATGGTCTACTTCATGGAAATCGGCTTGGATGTCTTCAGCTAGTTTCTTACTGAGTGCAAAGGGCACAATTGTGTCATCCTTTGAAGCGATAACTGAACGCGCTTTTAGCGAATCCATGATTTGCTGATAATCCAAATGGCCATTTGTAAATTCATCTAATGACGGTAGACTCGGCACTGGATCAGTAAAACCGGAAACGAAAACGAGACCACCAAGTGGTTCTGGGATACTTACTTGCTGTAGGTATCTTAATATGGATACACATCCCAAGCTATGACCAATAAAATAGGTGTCTTTATGTAGAACTTTAATATTTTGTAATAGATGCTCGATCCACTCATTAAGTTTGGGGGATTGCGAGTTGGGCATCTCTAGTATACCTACCGATACTCCATCTTCCTGTAATTTGTCTTGTAACCAAGGGAACCAATGATCGGCTGGCGAAGCTGTGTATCCGTGGATTATATATACTTGTTTTTTATTTTGTATGTTTGTCACAATACTTTCTCTCCCATCATTCAGCGTTCGTTGTTTATATGTGCCCTACTTCGTGTAAGGACTCCTCTTCTAGTTTAACAATTCTTTAAGCCCATGAATATCTAAAATTTTGAGTTACATAGCAAGTCCAAATATGAAGTTGCCTACTATAATATTCTTATTTTTGCAGTACCGTTATTTTACTTATAAATTTAAGCGCTTTCTACCGATATATAGATATATATATCATCACGTTCTGTGATCTGCAGCGTGAACTATTATCCATAGACGATCTGGAGGGGTTTGGATGAGTAACAAGCTATCAGACAGGACTAAAAAAGGAAAGGGTTTTAGAGATTTAAAGGTTACGACAACGATGATCTCCATGATTGTAATCAGCTTAGTGGGTTTACTCATTGTATCGTTGGTAGGGGTTATCGGTATGTATCAAGCTAAAGAGGGTCAAGGTATTTTGTATGTGGATCGCTTTCAACACCAAACGAATATTCTTGAAGTCAAAAGTGATTTCTATAATATGCGGGCTAATTATACAAAAATACTTGACAATAAGGAGTACACAGATAAACAGTATGAGCAAGTGCAGAAAGGAAAAGATAGCGTTACAACCGGACTAAATGAATTCTCACAAAGGAATTTGGATGCTAAGGAACAGAAATTGTACGAGGAACTACGGGGGGGTATAGACACATATTATCAGGATATTGAGCAAATCATGGCAGTCAAAAAAAATAGCGGAACGTATGACACGGAAGAGAGAGGCCGGATTAATAAATCCAGTACGGCAATTGTTACGATGCTGACTACGATTTCAGATTATAACAATGAGCAATCCGCCAACTTATATCAAAATACGCAAAATGAGATTAAAATGCGTACAATTGTTTTGATCACGGTTCTGGCACTCGTGCTGGCTATTCTTATCACCATCTCCTTTGCGGCCATTCGAAATATCCGTTTTCGGATGAGTACAATTACGAAATACTGTGAGGAGATTACCCAAGGGAATTTAACGGCAGCACTTGATCCTGCCTTGCTCAAAGGAAATAATGAGATCGCTGTCATTGCTCGTGCCATTCAACAAATGACAGATTCAACCTCAATGGTCATAACGGGGGTTATCAATGAGTCACGCCAAATTAACCAACTGAGTGACCAGACGAATCATAATATGACAGATCTCAATGAGCGGATTAGAGATGTATCTGCCACGGTCGAACAGCTGTCAGCAGCTATGGAAGAGACTTCGGCATACACCGAAAATATGAACCATTCTGCGGAAGAAATGCAGCGGGCAGCAGAGTACATTTCGGTCAAAACTCAAGAAAGAGCTCAGTCTGCCAATGATACAAGTGTAAAAGCCGAAACATTGAAGCATGCGGCTAGTGAATCCAATAAAGCAGCCAAGGAAATTTACCGGAAGGCCAATGAAAAGATGAAGGAAGCGCTAGAACGAGCCAAGGGCGTAGACCAAATTCGTTTACTTTCTCAGTCCATCTTAGAAATTACGGCACAAACCAATTTGCTGGCTCTAAATGCATCCATTGAAGCGGCTCGTGCGGGTGAGTCAGGTCGAGGGTTTGCGGTTGTGGCTAACGAGATTCGTAAGTTGGCAGACGGCTCCAAACACGCGGTAGACCAAATTCAGAGTGTTACTCAAGAAGTTGTGCAATCTGTAGAGAATTTGACTACTAATGCCGAAGAATTATTGCACTTCCTGCAAGCTCAGGTAGGCAAGGATTATCAGCTGCTTGAGGATACAGCAGGACAATATTACAATGATGCAGTTGAGCATACGAACACGGTCAATGATTTGAACGCCACCTCTAAGCAGGTGAATGAAACGATCCAAACCATGGTGAGAGCAATCCATGAGATTGCAACAGCCAGCGAACAGTCTGCTATATCCACTCAGCACATTGCAGAGAATATGGTTTCATCGACGGAGAAATCTCTTGAAGTGGCACACCAGTCTGATCAGGTGAAGGAAAGCGCGGCCCGACTGAATGAACTGGTCGAAGGTTTTAAAATTTAACGAGGCCAATACACAAAGACTAGGGAAAACATTACATCGAAGAAAAACAGTTGGGGAGCCGTAAATAGGCTCCCTTTTTGAGTTTACTCTTCCAAGATTGCTTTTGGACTACAGTCAGGAGCTCGTATCCCGTAGCTCTTCCTGTTCAGCCATTTGCATCAGCTTATAAATCTGACGAGTTGTGTTCACATTCCGCACCGTCATTTGCTGATACAGCTTGGTTCCGACTAATTTCGTTAACCCGCTTTTTGTGACTTGTTCTTTGCTGACAGAGTACAGAACGGCCCCGGTCGTATATATTACATGGCCTATTCCTGTTTTTAAAGGAAGCTTGTCCAGAACGGAAATATCGTTAATTTCATCCCACAGGAACAATACATCACTTTTCATCTGTGTATCATTAGACCATTCATTCGGCAGTGCCTCCATAATGCTCTGAATCTCTTTCATATTACGAACGATGACGCGGATGGGTAAGCTAAAATCCTCCAGAATCGCCTGTTCCAATATGAGTGAAAGCTCCTGGTTAGACTGGGTCTGACTAGAAAAAATAATGTTTCCAGAATTAATGTAAGTCGTCACATGCTCCATACCTGCATTTTCAAACGTTTGCTTGAGCTTCTTCATCTCGATCTTGTTATTGCCGCCAACATTGATGCCCCGTAGTAATGCGATATAGATCATAAAAAGTCCTACCTCTCTTTAACAAAAAGGATTTTTAGGAAAGGGATGGGTATTCCAATAAAAACGTAGTTTGATTTTCGCTCAACAGCGGATGCAGCAATGGTTTTACGTGCTCGATATATGCTGCTTTGGTTTCGTATGTTTCTTCATCTTTCACTTCTCCCTTAAAGGTACAGGCACCTTCAATCAGGATGGAAAGAGCAGTAAAGAAGTTAGCCAAAGAGTCAGCCACCTGCTGCGGCGCACCGCCTTCGAATGCAGCATATACAGGGGAATCGGGTCCGCTAGTATCGACAATGACTGGATCGTCATTAAAAGTGGCAATCACGACATGATGGGGCGGCCACGAAGAAGATTCTTGGACAAGCTCACCAGATGTAATCCAGCGATAGCCCAGTTGTTGGCGGTACAGATGTTCTGGTGCAGCAAAAAAGAGGACAGCAGCATCCCCAATTTCAACTGCCGCATTTTTCAATTTGTGTGTACCTGCTGCCTTAGCATCGATCATTTCATAATGGCTATACAGATACTCAAGTTCGGGGGATACAGGAATCTGGCTGTCCCAGCAATCTGAAATTTTCTCCATCCGGGGCTGGATGTCGTGGTTTTGGAACAGCCCGTAGGCATCATTATACAAATTTTGTTGTTGTACAAAACGGGACAAAGCTTCACTTAGTTGTTTCAAGGATTTCCATTCCTTTCTAAATTATAGGCTATGACCTCCGACAATAACGTTTCATTTCTAGCATAAAGATATCATAATACAGACATGGAGAACATATGTTTCTGTAATTGTGCCACCTTGCCAGTCTAACCAGATTAATTTTACAATATAGGAGTTCGAACATGTTTTGTGCTTAGTTTAATATGCTCAGGCTTACTTGTAAGGAGGATAAGCATGTCATTTTCTAAAATATACGATTACAAATTAAGAGCTTATTTTAATGAGCGTATTTCTGATTTAAGTCATGAATATCTATTTTATTCTTATCCCGATCAAGAGCAAAATTTAAGAATATTAACCCTGAATATAAACGAGCAGGATTATGTTTCTCTAGTGCGATGGCATGATCTGTTTGACAGGTCGCAATTTACAAAAATGGATCATGTCATTCGAAGCGAACTGGATGCTGAACGCCTGATTCGATTGCTTTCGCTCATTTTTAATGTTTTTGATATACATAAAGATGTTGCTTATAGGAGAAAAAACTTATTTTGTTTTTATTATCAATATCAAGTTTCACATCTAGCAGATAGAGGCAATGAATTCACGTTTGCTCAGGACAGACTATTTTTCCTTCAACATCTTTTATTTGAACTGGGTTTAGGTGACGACATTTATGATCGTTTAACGATTGAAAATAATAGGATTATGTACAGAATGGAAGACGCACAACATTATGATCTGCACATTCTTATTAACATTTTGCATGAGCATATTCACAAAAGTAAGATGGATATGGATACCCAAGCAGCGCTGGAAAAAATAAAATTTTTACAAGGCCATTGGGTTAACTTCATGCTGGGTAGTCATGATGTATACGATTTTCCATTCGATGATTTCAACAAGCCGTTTGTAGAAGCAACGATGTTTATACAAGCCTATAACTCTAATAAAAATAGGGTATTAGAGGTGCTGATCGACTGTATCAATGAGCATCAATCTCCAACAGAGCAGTTCATCTCCAACTTGATCTTGATGAATTACTCCTATTTTGTTCTCAAAAGAGATCCTAGCGAAATTACATATCTTAAGTTGTTTTGCAAGAAAAAACCGGGAGTTTTTATGAAAGTATTGACTGCATTGCTTGATATCAGATTTTTTGTTGATAAATCCAGCTTCACAAATGCGGGTATAAATTATTATTTATCCAGAATAAAAGGGGTTTAATGATGCCATTCCATCACGTTTCTTTACCTGATTTACCACCGTCTATCGGACGCCTTACAGCCATTCATCCACTACAGGGCGACTCTCAGGAAAGCATAACCCTGCTGGCACTAAACACACAAGCAGAACTGTGGAGACTAGAACTTCGCTCTGGCAGCGCAGAATTGTGCACACGTATTTGTATTCCTGATTTTAATCCCATGCAACCTGTCCAAATGGTTACCAGTTCTGATGGCAGCTATGTAGCTATCTCCAATCGTTTTGGACGGCATGCGGCAGTGTATGATTTAGTCCATGCTCAAGAAAAAATGCAATTATCTCGGGACGAATATCACTACGATAAAAGTATGTTTCCACTGGCATTTGTACACCAAGATGGTGCATGCATTCTTGTTCATGGGACGGAATGGAACCGGCTTGATCTGACGGATGTAGAAACAGGCATGCTTTTGACAGCAAGACCTACCCCTATTTATAACAGCGAAAGCAAAAATGAGCACTATCTAGATTATTTTCATGGGAGGTTGCTGATTTCACCAGGGGGAAAGTGGATTGCGGATACGGGATGGGTATGGGCTCCATTAGGAGTGGTCCGAACTTGGTCGTTATCGGATTGGCTGCTGAATCCATGGGAATCGGAGAAGGGGCCGTCGGTTCGCGATCTTTGGCAAACCATAGATTGGGATGGGCCAGTGTGCTGGACAGGACCCGATACATTGGCGGTTTGGGGACAGATGGATGCTGATTTACTGGAGGAGGAAGATTGGGGAGAGGAAGGAGTTGAACCGGCTGTTGTCCTATTCGATATGACCCAGCCCGGGTACCGACGTGTGCTTCCAGCGATCCCCTCCCTAAATTGTAAGCCTGTTGAAGACGGGGCTTTTCCTTTCCCCCAAGCGGATATGGCCATTTGCGGTGACCGATTATTCTTATGGGAAAAAGGAGTCCCGCTTCAGGTATGGCGGCTTTCAAGCGGTGTGCGGGAATGTGTAGATACGGAGCGGTATCCACTTGTTTACCATCAAGAGGCAGGAATTTTCATTGAATTAAAACCGAATAGCCGTTGTACAGCCTTGATCTACGAATAAAAGGCGTTACCGCATTTTTGCTTCCTTCCTGGCGAGATGGGAAAATATGCGTTAGTTATTACATTTGAAAAGGGGCGTAAAACCAAAATGGCACTTATCAAGGATCGTTTTTTGGGATGCCTGGTTGGGCTGGCAGTGGGTGATGCTTTGGGAACCACTGTGGAATTCAGCAGTCCAGGTACATTTGAACCTGTAACGGATATCGTGGGCGGCGGTGTATTTGGGTTAAAGCCGGGCCAGTGGACAGACGATACGTCGATGGCGCTCTGCTTGGCCGAGAGTATGGTACGTAAAGATGGCTTTGATCCGGCAGATCAAATGCGCCGATACACCAATTGGTACCACTTGGGATATATGAGTAGTACGGGAACGTGCTTTGATATCGGTGGTGCAACGAGAGCAGCACTGCATCGCTTCGAAGCTACCGGAGATCCGTACAGCGGGTCCGTTGACCCCATGACTGCCGGCAATGGCTCTATTATGAGGCTTGCACCTGTGGCTATGGCCTATGCGAACCGTCCGGAAGAGGCGGTGAAGTACGCTGAGATGAGCTCGCGAACCACCCATGGAGCAGTCGAAAGTGTGGAGGCTTGTGCTGTGCTTGCGTCAATCCTTGTGGCAGGTCTGCGAGGAGCGGACAAAGAATCCATGTTATCGGCGGACGTCTGTTATAAGTGGCGGCAGGACGAGCCCGCTTATTCGGCAGCCATTGAAGAAATAATTCGGGGATCTTACCGGCATAAAGAGCCGCCCGAAATACAAGGAACCGGGTATGTCATTCGTTCCCTTGAGGCTGCGTTGTGGGCATTCCACCATTCGACTTCATTTGAAGAGGGGGCACTGCTGGCAGTGAATCTGGGGGATGATGCCGATACGACCGGGGCGGTGTACGGGCAAATTGCAGGAGCTTATTACGGAATAAGTGGTATCCCGAGTCGTTGGCGCGAGAAGCTGGCAATGAAGGAGACGATGGATGAACTGACTGAGGCATTATGGCAGAAGGTTGAGAAGGACCAAACACTCTAAGGGTAACATCTATAAAGATCAAGCTGGGCTGCTTTTCTTATGGAGCAGAGCCCAGCTTTTTTTGTTCACTATATTTCATGACGATTCACCTCTTGGGATTACTTCTTATATCGCCTCGACCCCATTAAATTTCGTAACCTCACAGATTTTTTTCCGTATAAAGATAAAAACATGATCCGAATTCGTTCCCTCAGGGAGAAATGCAACCATGTTTAACAAAATGAGAAGTAGAGGTAATGCATCATATGAATGAAAAATTACAAGCCAATACAGGATATCAGCTGGCTGAGCGGAAGGCGATTCAGTATTTTGCATTACTGTATGATCAGGTCATAGACAAATCTTATGTGACTACCCTGACAGAAGATATTCAAAAGTGGAAAAAAAATCATCTTCAACATTCCTCATGGTTATCCTTTTTTTCGCGGAGAAAAAGAAAACCTGATACTCGGGACTATAATAGATACATTCAATGGCTGAATTATACAGGCAAATTGGATGATTATCTGGACCGAAGTGTCTCCTATATTTATATGAGGGACCTAGGCAAAGCTCTGGATTCTCCTGACACACATACCCGGATTCAGCGTGTCATTGCAGACGTAAAAAAACACTTGATCCAATCCACCCGCGCAAACAGGGGAGACCAACCGGAATTTATGAATTTGGCCGGGGTGTATCGGTGGGCCCAGAGGGAAGGTATAGAGACCGCGATAATTTGGATGATCAACAAACTTAGGTCCGTATCCTCCCATATTCCCAAGGAGATGGATGCCGAGCAAGCCCAGCGCAAACTGATTAAGATCATTGTCGGGGTTATTCTGCATGTGATGGAAGAAATGGACGATACAGTGTCGCCTATGGAGCGTGCTCGCAGACTTGATGAAGCCATCAGGCTTGGGTACTCCTATGGTCTAACCTATCCTTTCATCGATGATCTTCTCGATTCCCAGGTTCTGAACGTTCAAGAGAAAGAACAATATTCCCGTATGATACGTGCCGCGCTTCTCAGTGGATCTGTGCCTGAGTTGGGCAATTGGACTGGAAATCATATGAAGTTGATTCAATACATACATTCGGAGCTCTCGGATGCATTTGAGTACATTAAGGAACATCAGCGGCCAGACACACAGCAAACCTTTTTCGAGCAGGCCTATGTCTTTTTTCATTCTCAAGATATTGACCGTGTTAAGGATCTAACGCGAGCTACTTATACCAATGAAGAGCTTTATATACCCGTTATTTTGAAGTCCTCTTCGTCCCGCTTGATTGTCCGTTCCGTGATTAGTGCTCCTGCGGATGAGGGCTTTGAGCAACGAACATTCTTTTATGGTATCTATAACCAGCTTGCTGATGATTTTGCGGATATGGTTGACGATATGAGAGACGGTGCGGTAACACCGTATACCTACTATTTAAAATATCATCATCAGAGACCGGATTTGATCAATCCCTTTGAATTATACTGGGCGGTCATTTCCTATTTGATCCATAACGTATATAACTCCGATGCCATGGCTCGTGAGGTGATACTGGATCGTGCAATGAATGGACTCAAACGTTATAAAGAACGTGTAGGTATTGAAAAATATAATGAAACGATGGAGATCTTTGCATCCGGAAATCCGGAATTTAATAATCTCATTCAGAAGATGGTACAAAAAGCGGATGATGTAGATTTCTTAGATAAGCTGCTTCGGGACCAGATGATTACCCATCTGAAAAACGATGCGAGGGAAAAAGAAGACTTTTTCAATACGGTCAAAATGGTCCGTGAGCAGATTAACAACCAATTGAAAATTACCAAGCCACAAGGGATTCCGGCCATGAAAGAACAGCTTATTGAGGCTGCAAATTACAGTCTCGAAGGGGACGGGAAGCGGATACGGCCTATATTGACTTGGGTCATGGGCGTGAACGAATATGGATTAGATGCATCGGCAATCGTGCCTCTTCTGAGATCACTGGAGTATATGCATACCGCATCCCTGATCTTTGATGATCTGCCTTCCCAGGATAATGCGTCTACCCGTAGAGGGCGTCAAACCTTGCATCAGGTGCACAATAGCGCTACCGCGGAATTAACCGGTCTGTATCTGATCCAGAAGGCGATTGGAGAACAATCGTCACTTGACCAGTTCAATGCTGAAACGGTGCTTTCTTTGATACAATACTCGGCCCAGAAAGCAGAAGATATGTGTATGGGGCAGGCGATGGATCTGGATTCCAAAGGAAAGGCACTGACCTTGGAGCAGCTGAATATGGTGTGCTTTTACAAAACAGGAGTGGCGTTTGAGGCTTGTCTGGTTATGCCAGCCATGCTTGCACAGGTCAAGGAGTCGGAAATTGCTGCTTTGAAGAAATTTGCCTATCATATGGGGATTGCTTTTCAGATTAAAGATGATTTGCTTGATGTGGAAGGAGATATGCTCTTACTCGGAAAACCTGTTGGCCAAGATTCTGATAATAACAATTCGAATTTCGTGTCCATCCTCGGTCTTGAGGGTGCCAGTAAAGAGATGTGGGAACACTATTGTCTCGCTATGGAAGCATTGGAAGAGATCCCACGCAATATTGCTTTTCTGAAGCACTTAATACATTATGTCGTGAACCGGGACCGTTAAAAAACGAATGTACCCCATTATAAATATGTCTGAGCACACAACACAGATATGTGAATATCTGGTGACTTCAGTACCCCATTTTGCCCATTATGGTGCATTCTCCCTTATAATAATACAAAACAGACGAGGAGATGAACTCCAGATGAAAAAAGGAATCTTGGTCGCTTCAGGGTTGGTTGTTGCCGCATTGGGGACGTACCTAATTGCAGGGAATATTCAGAGAGAAGGGACGGACAACCCGGGGAAGACAAATATCAAGCAATTGGTGCATGATATCAGTGCAGGCAAGGCAACAGCCCAGTCCGCTTCCATTAATTCCAGTCAGTTGATTGTCACAGGGGACGATACACAGACCGTGAATTATGATTTGCCTGACAACGAGTTTTTTGTTTCGATTGCACCATATGTGGAGCAGACCCACCCTTGTGCAACTCATAGTCTAACCGGCTGCCAAGGCGAAATAAAAAATGGAAAGTTTAATGTGACCGTTCACGACTCCGAGGGGAATGTCATTATGGAGAATGCTGCCATGAAATCACAACCCAATGGTTTTATTGATTTATGGCTACCAAGGGATAAAACATACCGCATTAGCGTGAATCATGAAGGTAAAATGGCTGAAACGGAATTCTCTACATATGAAAAAGACGATACATGTATTACAACGATGCAGTTGGGTTAACGACAGAGAATAAAGGATTACGCTTACTGATCGCTGGAACGCTCTAAGTCCGCATAACCCTGCGTTCTTATATATAGCTTTTAGTAAAGAGCCTACGTCTGACGGAGGCTCTTTGTGCTGCCCTAATCTTTTGCTGGAGTTACGGAACAGGTCGGGAGGGAATCTATGAGGAATCAGATAGCAAAACTTTAAATTGTGTATACTAAAAACCTATTAAAACAGCTGCAAACTTCCGACATATTATCTAAGAGCTTTTCGCTCAATATTCCTCGGGGAGATGGCAGCATGTCACAAAATATTAAGAAGCGCGTAGTTAGATCATCCAGCATCGCCAACACATTGGCCATGGTCTTGTTAGTCATTATCGTTGTCGTCTTTGCAACCTTGGGGACGTTCATGTTTGCAAGCACGCAAAGCATACTTGTCAAGCAGCAAGAGGCCATGCTCCAGACCAAGACGCAGGCCGTTGTCACTCAATTCGATGCGTTGTTTAAGGAAAAGGGATCACTTGTCAAACAAATGTCAACGAATAATCTTTTTAAGCAATATTTAGAAACCACCCCATCGGCAGAAATGGTGAAAACTTCTCCTTATGCTACGGAAACAGTAGCGACTCTGGCAGCCATTGTAAAGGCAGAGCCATCTTTTGCCGACGCTTGGATTGCAGGAATATCTGGTAAAGGCTTCTTTCTTCAGAATGATGGTGTTGCTTCTAAACCGGATTTTGATATCCATACACGCCCATACTTCAAGCCAGCTGTTGAAGCAGACGGTTTATACTACTCAGAACCCTATAAGGATGTCAATTCGGGTAATGTGCTCATGGGCATTTTCTATCCGATCAAAGATAGCAGTAATCAATTAATCGGATTTGCTGCTGTCGATATTGCTTTCAAAGACATCCCTGCCGTTATGCAAAGTTATTCGCTTGGAAGCACAGGTTATTCGATTCTTGCATCCAAAACAGGTGATATTTTGTATCACCCCGATCAAAATAAAGTGCTGAAAGAAAAGATTAACGAAAGCACAGGTGATCTTGGGGAGATCGGAAAGAAAATGATTGCCGGCGAGTCTGGAGTACAGCTAATTAATGATAATGGGGAACGTCGTTATATCGGGTATGCAACCAGTAAAGATACGGGGTGGTCTGTAGGCTTAACCATTTCTGAAGATGAGGTGCTCTCAGAATTAAAAGCGTTTACCTGGATTACCATTGGCGGTTTTGCGGCAGCCACCATCCTGCTCGTTGTGATTTGTTATATAACGCTCCGTTATCTGTTGAGATCAATCCCGAAATTGCTTGCAAAAATCAAGCTGATTGAAAATGGAGATTTGACCGTTCAGTTTGATACGCATTCCAACAACGAAATCGGGCAAATTTCTCAAGGAATTTACAATATGGTTCAAAAGATTCAAGGCATGCTCCAAATGGTGGGCGGCTCAGCTCAAGTCTTGAATCAGTCTTCAAATGATTTGCAATCCATTTCTTCCAGAACCGCGATCACGATGAACGATACTGCGACAGCAATTAATGAGATTGCCAATGCAACGAACTACCAATCCATCGAAACGGATAACATTTTACAAAAAACCGGAGCATTATCCGGCCAAATTGACGAAATTGCCAATGATGCGAAAGCCATCGAAACGATGGTGCAGATCTCTGCTGAGCAAAGCGGACAGGGGCTTGCTGTAGTAGATCAGTTATCCAGATGGGCGGAAGAAAATCACAATTCCACACAAGCGATGTCGTCTATTATTCAGGATATTGATCTGAGCCGACATGAGATTTCAAGCATCGTGGATACGGTCAACCAAATTGCAACGCAGACCAACCTGCTGGCGCTCAATGCTTCTATTGAAGCTGCACGTGCAGGAGAACAGGGCAAAGGGTTTGCTGTCGTTGCCGGGGAGGTTCGCAAGCTGGCTGAGCAGACTGCACTGGCGACACAGGAAATCTACAAGAAGGTACGTGTCATTGAAGAAAAAACCAGTGTATCGGTTGAGCATACAGTTCATGGACTGAAAATTGCAGAAGAAAATGCGAGATCGGTGGAGGACACGAAGCAAGTATTCTTTAGCATTAACAAGGATTTGGAAGATTTGAAATTGCGAATGATCCAGATCAGCACCAACACCTCCAAAGTCCACAAGCACAAAGATGAGATTTTGCAGGCACTGGAGATCATCTCTTCCACCACGGAGGAAAACTCAGCTTCAACCGAAGAGGTCAGCGCCAGCACGCAGGAACAATTGGAGAGCTTCGAACAAGTTGCTGAACTATCCAAACAATTAAACCAATTGTCCAATAAGCTTCAAGACGAATTAAAACAGTTTAAGGTCGAATAACATGGTAGGTGGCGGCGATGCTATGGGATGATGTGACGGAGGAACTGGACAAGTAAAGGTAAAACATTTTATGATAATGTAAATTGGACTTAATGGATCAATAATTTACTCTGAAAGAATCAGGGACTTAAGATGAATATCCATCTTAAGTCCCTTTTTTTGTGTAAAATTAGATTTCCAATTTTTTGAACGGCTGATATACTAAGGAGGCAAGTGAGATGAAGATAAACCTACTTTATCGGGATGAAAAAACGATCGGCGTACGGTTGGAGCGATACGGAGTCAAGGAGCGAGAAGGGATTCGATCCATACCGAGCAGGAAATGGGTTCCAGACGAAAAAATATGGACCATTCCTTACAGTATCTCGGCTGTAGAAAGCATGTTGGAAGCGTATCGGAGCTGCAAGTTCGAGTGCGACGAGCGCTTGAATAAAGAGCTGCCGTTCATCCGGGAATGGCTGGATCGGCGGGACACGCAGGCTAATGCGGTTCCCTCTTCTTCGGAACGAGGTGAATGGAACCCGAATCAGCGGCAAGAAATGCGCGATGCATTGGTGGCAAGAGGCTACAGCAGCAAGACGATTAAAGCATACATATCGCAAACGGAACGCTTTTTTGCAAGATTGCAAGGGACCGAAGCAAGCATAAATGATGCGACGGTGCAAAAATATGCGTTGGCGCTGCTCGAAAAAGGCCTTTCGCACGCTTATGTTAACCAAGCGATCAGCGCGCTGAAATTTTACTTTCGCCATGTGCTAAAGCAGTCCAAATCCGCCGCCTATGTTCGTCCGAAAAAGGAGAGTAAACTGCCAGATGTGCTGTCCCTGAATGAGGTTATGCGTCTGTTGAAAGCAGTGAAAAATCTAAAGCATAAGGCTATTCTGTACCTGACGTATACATCCGGGCTGCGGGTAAGCGAAGTGGTGAGGTTGCGTCTTGAAGACTGCGACCGTGAACGGAAAGTACTGAAAGTTCGTCAGGGAAAGGGCAGGAAGGATCGGCAAACGCTGCTATCCGAAGCGGCTTTTGCGGTGGTCGAGCAGTATATAGGGGGGGAGCAGCCAGAAGACTGGCTGTTTCCTGGGCAGAGGGAAGGCCGCCACCTGACGGAACGTTCAGCGCAGAAAGTTTTTGAAAAAGCGCTGGCTGAAGCGGGCATTCGCAAACAGGTGAGTATCCATTCGCTAAGGCATTCCTTTGCGACCCACTTGCTGGAGAATGGGATTGATCTTCGCTATATTCAGGAACTGCTAGGGCATCAGAGTGTGCGAACGACGGAGCGGTATACACATGTGAGCAGACGGGACATTGGGCGGATTCAAAGTCCGTTGGATCGGATGAGCGGGCTGGAGGATTGAAACGCAGAAAGTGCCGGAATAAGGAGAAAAGTGCAGGATTCACGAAGTTCGTGAATATGACGAAGAGAGCATTCTTTCGGAAGTTCGTAAATAAGACGTTATATGACAGTGAGTAGAATAACTCTTGAGGAGTGTTTCATATGATGACAAACAATGATTATAAATTACAAGTGGAGAAGGAACTGGGGAAAGAGTTAAAAGAAATAATGTATGAGTATTGTGTTGAGAAAGATCTTATCCCAGCTGAAATCAGTAGCATACTTAATGTACCTAAAAATACCATAATCCAGTGGAGAAATCAGTTTCGATTTGGTCCACAGCAACGCGCTGCGGATTCATCAAGATTAATACGTCAAAAAGGTATTAATGATTATAAAAATGAACTTCAAAATATTGACTTTAATAGAGAATTTGATTTTAAGGAACATTCGCTAAGCGGGTTCAAAGAATTAATTGAAAGATTTCTTGAATTAGAGAAGTACCGTAGAACAATAATAAACTCAAATGCCCTGGCAGATATGTCGGTTATGATAAGAATAGAAAGTTTAAATGAGATGCTAGGTTATCTCAATGACTATGAAGAAAATCAGCTTTATAAGAGATATGAGCAAGAGATTCAAAACTTAGAAATGTATAAAAATCTTTATAGATAGTAGTTTCAATTCACCGTCGTATAACATAATATTCACGCATCGGGCATATGTCCTCGGTCCAGCAGGGGAATTTCGGGGAAGTAGAAGCAACTGGACACACTCGGCATTCGCCGAGCGTCCTGAATACAAGAACGTTATACAACAGAATCAAAACACAAAAAGAGCCAGAAGGCTCTCAATCTAAAGTTATATGTAATTCGTTATGCAGGTGAAGAGCGTCCTTAAAACCTTGCAAATAAATTTCACGTTCTAAAATAGCTTGAACAGAAAGCTCAGCATCGTCGTAAAGGAATAGGGTCTTCTGTATATTCTCCGGTACTCCTTCATGTAACTGCTTGAAGTAGAGATTCCGTTCGGATGAGAACTGGTTGTAGCTAAAGTTGTTTTTGATAAGCTCGCCATATAAAGATTCAATTCGAGTTTGAATCAGTGAATCAAGTAAGACTTCCAAAGAATTATGCATTTTGAACACCATCCAATGTATTTGATTTTATGAATAAAAGTTCAACTTATTAAACATAATTTTATCATATCAAATAATTAAGTCGATACATGTTGAAGATGTTTTTGATAAAGAAAATATACTTTCATATAATTAAAGAAAAATTCACTTGATGTGTGAAAGGAATATCAGATGATTAGTTATAAACCTTTTCAAAAATTATTGATCGACAGGGAGATTAAAAAGCAGGATTTATTGAAAATGACAGGTATCTCGTCTGCTACAATGGCGAAACTCAATACGAACGAATATGTGTCATTAGAAGTGATTGATAAATTATGTGCGGCTTTAGGTTGTCAGCCAGGAGATTTATTGGAACATATAGCAGAACAATGACAGATTAGAATCAAGAATGAATTGTTGGTTAATCGAAGAAGTGATTCCATCGTATAACATAATATTTAAGCAACGGCTCCTTTGGAGCCTTGGTCTGCGAGAAGGATTTTAGGGAAGCATTTCAGCAGACAACCCCTGGCGGGATTCATGAATACAGAAACGTTATGTGAAATCAGCTTAAATAAGAGAGAAAGAGTGAGATAGATGATTCAAAGCAGATATTTATTTGTATCTCGTGCAGGCAAAGTTATAAAGATCGCCCGACCTAAAGATCATAAGCATAAATCTGCTCCTCAATTAGCAGGTGAGGAAGTACTTGAAGTGATCTTATATTACAGGAATAAAGACAGGAAGCCGCATAAACTACTTATGGTGGAATTTGATAGATTCCATTTAGATTCGGACGGAAATTATAAACAGACAGAAGAAGATAGAAAAAGAGCTATTCATAATTTTCTTTCTTTTGGGATGGCTGATTTGCATGAAGGAATAGAAGTAGAAGATAAGCCACTACCTATACCTGTTGCGCCGATACTTCCGACGACTGCTGAGAAAAAATCATTGTACGATTACATAAATGAGAAACTACCCAGTTTTTCAGATGATGCTCCTTATGTAGTGGAAAGTAAAATTAAAGCTGCTAATGAGAAATATGAAGAGTTTAAAAGCATGGCAAAGAAATCAAACAAGCTGTCTAAGTAGTTCGAAGAAGAAGCAGACATCACATAACATAATATTCACGATGCGGACATTCGTCCTTGGCTCGGCATTCGCCGGACACTCAGCATGCGCTGAGTCGTGAATACAGGAACGTTATCTGAAACCAATGCTCAATGCAAATAAAAGACAAAAATTAAGGAGCCAATAATGCAATTATCTCAGAATAGTATGAGCGGAATTAAAGGCTGGCTGCTTTTCTTTGTGATCTATTCTTTTTATCTACTTATAAGTAATTTAATAGGTCTTTATTTCGAATTTTATATTTATATGTTAGTTGGAACAATTGGTTGGAATCTTGCTAGAACTATTTCTGTCGGAATATATTTATTTTCTGAAGTCTTAATTATTGTTTCTCTAGTGCTTATATTGAAGAAGAAAAGGAAAGGACCAAATATAATAATTCAAATTGAAATAATCACTATAATATTTGGATTTTTAAACTTCATTCTCACAATTAACAAAATAGATGAACTCCCAAGTTTAATCTCTACAATTATTTTTGGATCAATATGGATTTTGTATTTTAAAAACTCAAAACGAGTCAAAGCAACATTTGAAAGTTAATCAAGAAGGCATTGGCATCAGATAACAAAATATTCACGCATCGGGCCATTCGGCCCTCGGTCCGGCAGAGACATTTTGGGGGAGTGGAAGCAGCCGGACAACCCTGCACTGGCTAAGTCCGTCGGACCCGGCGCGTTCGCTCCTTAAGCCAGTGAGGGTTCGTGAATACAAGAACGTTATCAGAAATCAGCGTGAGTGGGTGAATAAATGAATAGAGGCATAAGTTTTGAAATTCCAAATTCTTATGGAAACCATCTTGGAGAGATTTTAAAGCCAATAGATATAACTACTTTCAGTTGGTTTATTGGTGGAGAAGAGTCATATTTTATCGTTGATGATACTTTAGGGGGTAGTCTCTTTCCAGACATGGTTACTGGAATGGATGGAGAAGATCTTAAAAAGATTATTGATTACAACAAGTACTACTTAATATTTGCGAATTTAAAGGCGTATCCAAAAGGAGCAAATATAATAGATGTAATGTCATATGAAGAATATATTGCGAGTGAGTGTCAGATTATTCTTCTTGTGATTGATAGTGTGTACATAACAGTTTACTGCAAAGACCTTGAAAAACTTGAGGACTTATATGATCACATAAAGAGAAAGGGATATAAATCTCTGGAATATATAACTGATGAAAATGATACAAGGACAAGACTATCAGTTTGGTGATTAAAAACAAAAAATGATTGTTGTAAGTAATTCAAGGAAGACGCTGAAATCTGATAACATAATATTCAAGTTGCGGCTCTAATGGAGCCTTGGTCTGCGGAATGAATTTCGGAGAGGCATTTCAGCAGACAACCTCGTTGGGGTTCATGAATATAGAAACGTTATCTGAAACCATTGCAAACCTGTAAATCAATAACAAGGAGAACAATAATGTACGTTATAAGAGCGACACAAAAACTGCTAAAAGAAATGGATTGTAAAGTACAAAAAACAGATATATCTGTTCTGTTAAATACATGGCATGCCAATATGTTCACTTTGAATAGAAGAAAAACAATCGTATTTATGAATGACTTATCAAGATTAAGTTTAACGATCGTAGGAGTTAAAAAGGCACAATTAAAAAATGTTTATTCGTTAATGAACTAAGAAATTATTTAATGAGTGAGGAAATCGAAGAAAAAGTAATCAGCAGGTATATCGAAGAAAATGAAGGTATGATTATCACAACTACTAATAATCGAAGTGTGATAGGAACATTAAATGAAATTATCTATACGATGAAAATCATAGAGCGAGAATTTGTTGAAGGAATAGAAAGAAATCAATGGAATAACCGATTCATCTATAAAGCAATAAAATATGAGTATCCCATCGAGGTGTTTAAGAAGGCGATGGAAGAAAACTACAGAGGATAATGAAAGTAAGCGCAAAGAAACAACGGAATCAGATAACATAATATTCAAGCTGCGGCTCCTGATGGAGCCTAGGTCTGCGGGAAGGATATCGAAGAGGGAATTCAGCAGACAACCCCTGACGGGGTTCGTGAATACAGGAACGTTATCTGTAATTACCGATAGAACATTAGGAAGAAGGCGATTTAGTGGAAATTTTGTTAAAGGACATAGACAAAACAAACTGGACAAAATGCATTTTTCTGACGACTGATCCTGATAATAATCATTATCTTGTAGAGGAGTTTGTAGCTTCAAATGCGGTTTCAATTGCACAATCAAAAATAGAAAAAGGATGGATAACCAAAGCCATTTATAATGAAGATGTTATGGTGGGATTTGCAATGTATGGATATTCAGCTGACAATGGCTTTTTCGAAATATGTCGTTTAATGATTGACCATAAGTTCCAGCGTCAAGGATTCGGTAGAAAGGCACTGAGTCTAATCACTAAAGAGATGAGTAAGAATAAGGACTGCTCTGAAATATATATATCGTTTGACTCGAAAAACCACACTCTGCGAAAAAACTGTACGAAGAATTTGGATTTGAAAACACAGGAAAAATCTTAGATGATGAGTTGCTTTATTGCTTGAGAATATAGATATATGTATGTGAATTCGAGAAGCCAGTAACTACGGATAACAGAATATTCACGCTGCGGACATTCGTCCTGGGTCCGGCAGTCGTCGGACACTCAGCATTCGCTGAGTCGTGAATACAGGAACGTTATATGCAATACCGCTAGAGCAAATTCATCAAAGACTAGGAGAATAATATGATCCAAATTTTTGATATTAGAGAAAAACCAGAATTGCTAACGGAAGCAGTAGATTACTTTTGGAAACAATGGGGTTCAGATTCAAATTTCAATTTCTATCGAGATTGTATCGAAAGATCTTGTGAAACACAGAGTAATATTCCTAGATTTTATATAGCGGCAGTGGATAACAAGATCATTGGATCTTATGCACTGCTAAGAAGTGACTTGAATAGTAGACAAGATCTCTTTCCTTGGCTTGCTTGTCTTTTTGTTGAACCTGAATTTAGGGGGAAGAACATAGGGACTCAACTTCAGAATCACGCAATAGACCAAGTAAGGCTTAAGGGATATGAAAAACTATATTTGTGTACTGATTTAACTGATTATTATGAAAGGAATAACTGGAGGTACATCGGTAAGGGATATTCAATAAGTGGTGATGAAACAAAAATATATGAGTACCAGATAAGGAATTAAGAGATTAGTAGGTATAGCTTGGTAGAGCGGTACAGCACATAACACAATATTCACGCATTGGGCCATTCGGCCCACGGTCCACCAGAGGCATTTCATTGGAGAATTTCAGGTGGACACATCCATTCTCTAAGATAGGAGCTAACTAAGGGGAATGGACGTCGTGAATACGGCAACGTTATGCGACAGAATCAATTTAAAAATATTTGAGAAACCAATAACTGATGGGAGCGGTATAATGCGTATTCGTAAGCAGCCAGTTGAAAATAGAAAATATAATTTGTTTCCTTACAACCATATAGATGTAGTGAATCTTGAAAAAGCTGAAGAAAAGGTGAAAAAGTTATATGAATTCAAAATCTTAATTGAGAAGAGCGATACAAATGAAAGAGATATTCTTAATTACATTAATTCAGGAGAATATCATTTGATTGGAGGAATAGTTAAAAACGGATATTTTTTCGGTCACCATTCAGCATATTTATTTCCAGAATTCCAGTTAGGAAACGATTATAAAGTTGATTATTTGGTAATTGGTAAGAACTCTGATGGATATCATTTTTTACTAATTGAATTAGAAGCAATTTATGGAAATATAACTACTAAGGACGGGGATTTTGGAAAAGCTGTGCGATCTGGATTAAGCCAAATTGATGATTGGAAAAGTTGGATTGAAGGAAACCATACTACATTTACAAGAGAACTTTTGAAGTATAAGAATGATGAACGCCAATTACCAAGTGTGTTTTATACTTATGATAGTTCAAGGTTTAATTATGCTGTTATAGGCGGTCGCAGAGAAGATTTTAAGTACGAAAAAACACGAAGAAAACAACGAGAATCATGGAAAGTAAATGGAATTAGGATACTTCATTACGATAATATAATTGATCGTACACTGGATTGGGTAACTGGTCACATTAATAGATGGCATGAAGAAGAAATGAAAGATGCATCGACTGTATAAAAATTTCATAGTTTATTCAATTACAGCTTATCGAACCTAATTGAATATGTTCCTCTAAAAAATGTGAGAGCAGATTCGAGAAGTGATTCCGTCGTATAACATAATATTCAAACAGCGGCTCCTTAAGGAGCCTTGGTCTGCTGGATGGATTTCAGGGAAGTGGATTCAGCAGACACATCCGACTTTGTCGGATCTCATGAATACAAGAACGTTATGCGTAATTACTGAAAAGATCATGGAGGGGAAATCTATGAAAAAGAAAGAATATAAAGATAGATTAATTGAATTACTTAATGAAGGAATTGAAGAACTAACAACAGACCAAGTAATCCAAAAAACGAAATTATTGATTTTTGAATATGAGAAAAAACAAGCGTATAGCACAGAAAATAAGGGGAGACCTTGGACAGATGAAGAGTTAAGAGTAGTATTATCATTTGCACCAACTAAAGAAAACATACTAAAGTTGGCCAAAGGATTTAAACGTAGCTATGGGAGCATTGAACAAATTTTTAGATGGGCTGTAACCACAGATGTAGAGATTATAAATAAGGGAAGAGAAGATGATAGTTTTATAAAACAGATTAGAAGATTGTATAAAGAGATGGGTTGGAAGGCGTAAATTAGAATGTAAATCAATGGATTGATAACTACACATAACATAATATTCAAGCTGCGGCCCCGTTGGAGCCTAGGTCTGTGAGAAGGATTTCGGAGAGTCATTTCAGCAGACAACCCCTTCGGGGTTCATGAATACAGAAACGTTATGTGACATACCGGAAATCATTTATTTAAGAGGGTGAAGCCATGCAACAAGTAGATCTAACCAAAACCCTTGAAGAACTTGAAGGAAAATATTGGGGTGAACCGAATTTTGCTTCTTCATTAGTGATCCAAGTACATCGATTAAGGAAGAAACCTCTATGTGAATTGAATAATGAAGATTTAAGACTTTTGATTGGGCAACAAATGAATCTAGATTTTCTTTTACCTCTAGCCTTAGAGCAATTAATACAGAACCCATTCGGATCAGGAGATTTATATATCGGAGATTTATTTTGTTCGATACTCAAAGTGGAGAAAGAATATTGGAAAGAACATAAAGAGTTGAAGAACGAATTGGATGAAGTGATTAGAACCTATGAAGAAGCGAGAAAGACATTAGAAGAGCACATAAGTAAATACAGAAGCGATCATTTGTAAGTAGATTCAAGAAGTCCGGTACACCACATAACATAATATTCAAGCTGCGGGCATACGCCCTGGGTACGGCATTCGCCGGACACCCGACATACGTCGGGTCGTGAATACAGGAACGTTATATGTAATTGAGGCAAAACTGATTATAAAAAAATATGGAGGAATTGTAGTTATGGGAATTTCAGTATTTTTAAGCTATCCAAGACCATATCTAAAAAGACAAGAAGAATTCATTAATCAAGTCATAAAGTATTTAGAAGATAGAAGTTTCACACCTAGGACATTGGGAATCACAGATTATGATATGAATGCACCATTAACGGCTATACGCAGGCTAATGCTTGAATCAAATGGTCTTATAACAATTGCATTTAGAAGAGCGTTTGTAGAGAAAGGAACAGGAAAACCTAGTAGCGATATTGGTCAGTCAAAATATGATCTATCAAATAAATGGACAACAAGTCCCTATTGTCATATAGAACCAGCTATGGCCTTTCAAATAGGATTACCAATATTGGTACTTAGAGAATCTGGAGTAATAGATGATGGTGTATTGGAGAGAGGAGTAACTGGGTTGTATTTGCCAGAATTTGATCTTGATAAAACGCCCAATATTTATCTTGAATCAAGTGAATGGAGACAGATTATGGGTCAGTGGGAAGGGAATGTACGTAAAGTGCTTGAAAATAAAGGATGTCCCCCGAAACTATATTAATATTTGAGCATTTCCATGATGGCTTTCAACTACATATAACATAATATTCAAGCTGCGGCTCCTTTGGAGCCTGGCTCTGCGAGATGGATTTCGAAGAGGGATTTCAGCAGACAACCCCTTCGGGGTTCATGAATACAGGAACGTTAGATGACATAAAGGAGAATAAATATGGAAAAAATAGTTTTCAGCCAGATTACATATGCTTATGAATTCACAAATATAGAGATCTTTTTCAAATATAAAAATATGACTTTTTTAGTACTGATAACCTTACAAGCGTTTATACAGACAATGGTGCTTCTCAAGCAAGAGAGTTCAAATTGAATTGCATTACTAGTATTGAAGAGCATGAAGGGATAAATGAAAGTAACAGATACAATAGAGCAAGCATACTTACAGTACTTGGAGTTATTTCTTTTTTCGTGGGAATCCCATTAACGGTATATCATAAAATAAAAGGAGAAGATACAATAATACCGAATAATTCAATTTATGAGAAACCTTTAAAATTAATTATTGAAAATGAAGATTATACGCAACAATTAAAATCTGTGCTAGAGAAGTTAGAATCTGATGAAGAGATTGTAGTATCTTTATTAGACCGTTGGAGAAAAGCTAACTATTTAGTAAATGAAAGTGTTGATGCAAATCTCTACCACGATGAAGCCATTCTCAGTTATTTTCATATAATAGAATTAATTTGTGAAATCTATTCAAAAGGTTTACGAATCGATCTAGAAGAAAATATAAAAGGGTATGTTGAAGAGTTTTATAAAAAACATTTCTTTTTCAATGAAAATCAACTTGAGTCACAAGTCAATTCAGTGAAAAAAGTCTTTACTGAAGTTTTGATTGGCAGAGACTTGGCATTGTCACATAAAATTAAATTTGTTCTAACTAAATTCAATATGTTGAATCCTTTTGTTGAATATTTTATAGACTCTGTAATAAAAACAAGAAATGCTATTGCTCATGGTAGATTTACATACCAAGAAAAATTATCTTGGCCTTTACCGCCATTTTTTTTCATGTCTAATGAATCGTTTGAAATATTAGACTCCTTAAATTTTCTTACAGCTAGATTGATTAGCTGTTATTTAGGGATTGAATGTTGGAAAAAGGATTGGGAAGAAGTGGATAAAGATTTAATGCCGCCTGATAAATTGCTAGAAAAATTTTTGACAAATGTTGCGGAATTTCCCGAATTGAATTGCGTAAGTATTAATGAACCAAATCAGTACCATATTACATGGAGGTCAATTTTCAAACACTATGTAAGTAATCCTAAAAAGTTCAAAATAGACAAAATTGAAATCGCTCTAAAAAGCTTATTTATGAATTGTACAGTGAACGAGTCTAGCGCCGGTGATTTATTTAATATATCTGTGATCTTAAGTGACTCAAAGGATGAGGAAATTCAAAATACAGCTATAAAGAACATAGATTTGATAGTTCAAAATAGGTGGTATGCTTGGTCTAATAAAAGAGATATTTATAGTTATTTAGAAAAAATGAATGTTCCACCTATCTGGTATCTAAGTTATTTAAAGCAGTAAAGATAATTACGTCATCTAACATAATATTCACGCTGCGGGCATACGCCCTGGGTCCGGCAGGAGCCGGACACCTCGGCATTCGCCGAGGTCGTGAATACAACAACGTTAGGCGAAACTCTCAAAAATATTAACTGAAAGAGTGAATTACATGGAAGTTATTGATAACTATCTACAGAATGTATTGTTCCCACGATTTGAACAATATGAAATGAATAAAGACATCATTGAAAGAGTAGGACTTGATATAAAGACCCGGCTCTTGTCTTTATTTAATAACTGGAATAATTGTGATAATAGAAGAGCGTTGTTAGTTACGAGTGTTGAGGAAGCACATTATTATCAGCCTCCTGAAGACATAGAAATTCGATGTCTTGTTGTATTGACTATTAGAAATAGTCTAATAGAGGATCTTGCGAGCACTAATGAAGCCGCAAAGTTAATGGGGCTGCAGAAGACAATTATTCCTGAACGAGATATCAGAAAGTTTACCTCTGATGCAATAAAGTATTTCTGTTGTATTGATATTAGTACAGTCTCAAAAAGTGTTATTACTGATAATGATGTTTACGGTAAGCTAATGTCTTCATATCCACTAGCATGGGGCATTATAAAAGAATTAGGAAAAATCGTTTTTCAAAATAAGAAATATTCGATTATTGATGACAAGACTAACAAAAGCATAGTTAAGAATTCGAAACAGAAATCTGATAATTTATTAAGAATTGACCAATATTTTAAGGAGAATACAGTAGTCTTGAGTGGTATGGATCCTAATATTGACCCTTATTTGTCAAATGTGCTTAAAGCAATAAGCGAAGGTTATCCAATCTTCTTTACTGATTCTTTTAAAACAATAACAAGGAATCCTGAAAAATTGTTAAAGATAATTGATTATGTTCTAGCGAATAATGCAAGTATTGTAACATGTAATTTTTATATTAGTAGAGACTATGTGAGCGCTAGAAGTGAGCTTCAAAGACCGATGCATAGTGAGAGTGAGACAATTGAAAAACTAAAGAACAAAAACGGTTTATCAAAAACACATTTGAAGGCACTGAATTATATAATTAACAATATAAATTGAAGGTATTTTGAAGAAGTCGAGAGCATCGCCTAACATCGCATTCAACGCTGCGGGCCGAGACAAGCTCGACCCATGGTCCGGAAGGGGCATTTCAGGGAGGTCAATTCACCGGACACATTCAACCAGCTAAGTGGCAGAGCCACCCGGACCTACGGTCCTTAAGCTGCTTGAACGTCGTGAATGCGGGAACGTTATAAGAAAATGGCGCAAAACGTTAAAAAACCAAAGGAGAGATGACACAT
>RCUF01000169.1_pt1 | contig 30556 bp, 37 predicted proteins | sample 2166311 | NCBI WGS metagenome assembly RCUF01 (sample SAMN09932608, study PRJNA488358) | compost metagenome | feature: garden; material: soil; isolation source: compost soil in 4-hydroxybenzonitrile-enriched culture | place: Germany: Experimental Botanical Garden Goettingen | collected 2016-01-27
CAGTTATGAAGGCATGCTGAAGAGCTGAACGAATATTGGCATGATAATGAATAGCCGTGTTAGCTGAGAGTTCTAACTCATTCATGACATAACTGTAGAATGCTTGAATATCTTGCGGTCTTATCCCTTGAAGCGTAATGCCTTTCTCTCTAAAATAGGGTACAATACGGACCTTTACTGCGTTTGAATAAGAGATATAAGTGATAAGCTCGATACTTAGCTTAACTGTCTCCAGCCACTCCAACATGTAGTCTGCGAATAAAGTATCTTCAGTAGTATTCTCAATTTCTTTAATTGATGATATAGGAGCGTCAGATCCAGCTTGTTTAGCAGCGTTGTTGCTAGAGATAACAGTAACCTGCTCTAAATCATCCTGCTCAAATTCCTCAATATAATTTTTTCTGGTTTCAATCAGTAAAACTTCAGCTCTTTTCTTATTTCCCTTCACTTTAAGCCCAGTGGGAATCCATTTCGGCTTTCGCTTTCCATTCTGATCTTTACAGTTTAAGACAATATAAAAGAGTCCCTTTTTTTCTTGTAGGTGGCCTGCTATCATGCCTAATCCTCCTTTGAGTAGCAGCCCACAACTCTACCATTGACACTATAATTATATCATTATAAAATCATCTATTCAATGCGTTAAAGTATTGAAGTTGTCGACTGGATTTAATTCCTGAGAATGCATCAATGATTGGAGGTAGGCAATAACTTGAATTTTGGGTATCTTGTATGCTCGTCCGATTTTAAAATGAGGAATTCGATTTGCTTGTAAAAGTTTATAGGCACTTTTGGAACTAATTCCACCAAGCATTTTGCATAGTTGGGGAATATTAACGACATCAGGATATTGTTCAAACATAGATGTCAGAAGATGCTTTGTGTCTAAAGGTGATGGAACGGATTGTTCTGGCATTTAACAAACGCCCCTTTTCAAATGGATATGTAGTTGGGCCGCGGTGGGCTGCGGGCATAATAAGAACACATCACAATACTTTCATCTCCATAAGGTGAAGAATAAATGTTATTTCAAGCTGCTGATGGTAAGTCAGCATCATAGCTTCAACGTTATGATGAAGCTCCCCCTCATTCGAGCGAGCTGCCCCCAATACCGTGACGTTGGCCGGGCAGAAGTATCATAATCCCTTTCTCTGGTTATGGCGATTCATCCCACCACAAGATGATTTTAGCCGGAAAGATAATCGCTTAAGCCCCAGTTAAGGGCTATCATGGCGCTTCCGCTATGTCGCTACTATTCTTCACAGTAGAAAAAGGAATGTACCTGAAATAAGTAATATAAGGTTTTCAAGGAACGTGACAGAATTTAGGGAGTTATAGATACCTGATTAGCTGCTCCCTGTTATATAAGTGGGGTTTGAAAAGAGAAATGGCAACTAATTCGTTAAATATTGTGAAATAAATTGAATTTTTGCATTTGAAAAAAGAACAGGTCATGTGTTCAAGCTCCACATGACCTGTTCTTTTTATTTATAACGACTAAGATCGAAGCGTCGAACTGCCAAAATAAAAGAAATTGTCAACTGTTGTTTACAATCCTCATCAATGATACCATTACGTTTAGCATATTTATTAATAATCGGATTATATTTTGAGATCAGCTTTGCTTCAGCTTCTTTGTCACCAGCCTGTGCTAAAGAGAGCAATCCGGAGATACTGTTCATGGTTTATCCTCCTTATATCATGTTAAGTGGATGGACAATACCAACCGATAAAGGAGGAGCACGAGGATTAAAAATGTTCCTATTTTTCCATAATACTTTTGAGTTTTGCTAGGGCATTTGATTTGATCTTGGATACAGCTTGTCTACTTATGCCCAGAAGCTGAGCAATCTCTCTGTCAGTTTTGTCTCTGTAGTACTTATGATAAATGATCTGCTGTTCTTTCTTGCTTAAGTTCAGGAGTTCTATGAATTGAGAAAGATCCGTAAGATTTCGGGTATGTTGCATATCAAAGGGGCGAATAAGTAAATTAATATTGATCTCAAAAGTAACAGCGTCCAAAGGGATAAGATGTGTTGAGTCACGTCGTAATTTTTCGGAATAATCTTTTTGTGCATGTTGAAGACATGCTTTGACATACTTACTAAAAGCCCTTTCAACAGATTCTTTGAATGAATAGCTCAAACCCACTAGTTACCATCTCCTCTCTATAAATTAAATGGGGAGCAGAATAAAAAAAGGCAACCTTTGATAAAAAATTGTATTTATAGTTTGTTTTTCGTTGCTATTCAACACGATTATGTCCCTTTATAGTTATAAATGATGAATAGCCCGTAGTATCCTTATACGAAAAAAAGATGTTAAAACAAAAAAGGTGCTGTCCTTAATACAGGAAAGCACCTGCTTTTGAAATTAAATAAATGTTGCTCTTAACTATTACTAATAGTGCAAAAGTAAAAGAGGGTAAATTCGTGTTAATTTAACTTTTTCGGCAGTAATCCTAAATGTCACTGATTTCTGATGTTTGAAAATACTTTATCAGGCTCACAGACTCAGGCGTTATCCTGAAATTTGCTTGCCACATTTCTACTCCTGCTGCAGTGCATAACTCCATTGTGGATTTGACTTGTTCGTAGTTAGTGCTTCTTTCGATAACTCGAAAGCCTGGATTGTCATAAATAAAGCAACTTAAAAAAATCGCTCGCTGGTGATCTTGAAGACTATCCGCTAATTCTGTTACATGCCTCACCATTCGGTCTGTAGCACTAAAAGGAGTGGCCCTTTTTGTTCTGATGTGTGAAGGGATATCTACTTGTAACTGCTGTAATGGTGTCTTTACTTCAAGGTAAGTGTTGCTCACTAAAAAATCCAATTTAGATATCCCGATAAACTGTTCGCGCTTTACGTTATTACTGGTTCCGACCATATCTAAAAATCCACCGTTTGCTAAATAATGCTCAACGTATCGGTTAACGGCATTCTGATTAATGCCAATCCAAGACTTTTCTAATTCATCGGGTAAATCTAAAGAGAAAGCTTCCACTGTATAAGGTGTTTTCCTTGTTCGGAGTGTACTCGTGGAAAGTAAGCACGGTATATCCTCCATAACTAAGTTTCCTATTCGCCCCGTTGTAGGACAGTGGCAATTATAAATATCTCCATTAATCTCCACTTCCATGATAAAACGGTTTGGCCGTTTTCGTATTAAACCTTCAATTAAGGGTGAATCAAATCTATAATCGTTGTCCATAAATCCTCCTACCACAAACAAGAAAAAGGCAGCTATATATTGCCGCCTTTTTTCCTTGCTAAATTACTTTTATGCAGCGACCATGACCGGATGCGACAAATGAGGGACTAAGCGAACCTAAATCCTCCATTAACCTTTTTTGCATCTCTGGAATAGGAATCCTGTCTATCCCACTGATCTTTAAAGCTTCTTCCCAACTGTTTTCCATAACCTGCCCATGAGTATTTTCGCCCACGCTAAACATGAAGTCGCTACTAAAAAAGATACCGCGACACTTTTCTTTGAACAGAATTCCTTCCCACATGTGCATTTCTGCAGAAGGGTAGGCGATTATATCAAACTCAAAATCACTACTTTTCAATGTGTCACCAGGCTTTTTCACTTCAATATTCTGTGTGATGCCAAATCCCAAAAGCTGTCGAGCTGTTGTTTCTGAGCAGACTGCAACAGCATTCGGATATTCCTTTAAAACCACTGATAAACCCCCACACTCATCTGATTCAAAGTGCGAAATTAGGATATATTTGAGTAAGCGATCTCCTAGAAGTTGTTTGAGTTGTGGTAATGTTGCCTGAGCTTGCTGAGCAGCGCCGGTTTGAATGAGCACTGGTTCCTCCGCGTCTAATAAATATTGATGCATAGAGAGCTTAATTGGTTCCATAACATAGGTGAACTGGTACAAGTTCGGATAAATTTGGGTCATGGATTTACCTCTACTCCTTACGATTTTCTGTTATTCCAATAATATTGCCAGACAAGTCCTCGATATAAGCGAGCGTAAAACCTGTGTCAGTGCTAAATTTAGGCGCTTTGATTTTACCTCCGTTATTTACGACATCCTCTAATGTTTGATCGATATTGTCTACAGAAATATAAATGGTGAGCCATGTTTCTTCTTTGATAATAGGCTCCCCGACAGCACCCATAACGCCATTTCCACCCTTTGTATCCATAAGTCTATATTCCATAGACCCTTGAGGCGGAATTATATTCCAGCCAAATGTTTTTCCGTAGAACTCTCCAAGCTGTACCGAATTTTTAGAGATGATTTCAAAAAAGCTTACTTGATTTGCCATATTCAAGACTCCTTTATTAGTTAGAATAACTGATTAATGCTTACTGTTTGGTGTAATTAAAAGCGTTCATGAATAACTACATCACTTAAAGGTAAACGTGAGGATGGACGGGCAGGAGAAGAAGCTTTACCAATGGTAACTAGCATCACAGGGATATACCGGGAAGGTATGTTCAAAGTTTCCACCAGTCCAATGGGATTAAAGCCACCCATTGGGCCACTATCATAGCCTTTCGATTTGGCTGCCAACATAAGTTGCATCGCGGCAAGAGCTGCATTTTTGTTTGCCTCATCTCTTGCAAATTGAGGGTTTTGGTAGCCATATTCAATTTGGCCTAACAAACTATCTTTGATTTCTGTAGAAATATAGCCTGCTGCATGAAGGCCGTTATACAACTCTTGGCCTGTCCGATTCGCTTCAAGATCACCAAGGATGACCACAACGGCAGATGCATCAGAAATTTGTTGCTGACCGTATGCAATGGGTTTTATACGTTCTTTTTGTTCCTGATCTTGAATAACCAGAAAACGCCAATGTTGAAGATTCCATGCAGAGGGTGCAGTGATCGCAAGTTCTAGAATTTCATTCAACTTTTCCTCTGGAATTTTAATACCAGTGTTGTATTCTTTGGTTGCGTGTCTTTCACGAAGTACGATTTCAATGGTTTTTTCCAAGGTGTTCACTTGGCTCACAATAGTCTACTTCCTCTCATTATCTGTTTAAATTAGCTTAACTTTTAGTGCTTAGGTTGCGTTGCAGCATAAGCAGCGAATGGTGTTGCATCGTAAATGACTTGAACGGAGGAAATTTTGTTGTCCTCAACGACGATGTATTCAACCACTGTCGCGTCAGGAACCGGAAGCGTGTTTGAATTATACACGATCACAGCCTTTTTATCGTCTCCAAATGCTGCAATAAGCGTCAGCTTGGTAATCATTCGGGCGAAGCCTGCTGCGAAATTCTGGAACGCTTCTTTACCTTCTAGGTTCCCCAGGGGAGAAATCGTCGTCACGTTGTCTGTAACCAGGGTCAGCATCTTTTCAACGTCTTTATTGGCCATAGCTTCGAAATACGTTTTTGCAATCACCAGTGCATTATTTTTTTCATTTGTACTCATAAGAGAATACCTCGCTTTCATTAGGAATAATTACAATATACAAGCCCTCTGCTGACAACAGTATGGCAGTAGCGTTTTAACCAATTCAATAATTTTTTTGAATGGTTAATCTTCCCCAGTTAATCGATTAAAATCAGGACCATTTATCAGTAGTTCTTTAGCATACGTTCCACTTCATTTTTGACAAGATGGCGAAAGGATTCTGGTTCTAAAATTTGAACATCCGCTCCCCAGCTCAAAATCCAGCTTAATAATTCCTCAACATATCGAACACGAAAATTTACATAATATCCATCGGGAAGAAGCTCTCCATCGTCCATGAAATACATCTTTGATTCATCGACTTTATCTGCAATGTCAGGTTTAAAAACAGCTCGGATGGTTACTTGTCTATTATCTGTCGGTTTATAGTTTTGGAAATTAAAGTCTCGTGGTAACTCAAAATTTTCAATGGTTGTACTTACATTACTCATGCGAGATATTTTAAAATGTCGATTCTCACCTCGAAGATCACACTGTGCCACTAGTAGCCATCCGGTGTGAGCCAGTACTAGGCCTAAAGGTGCAGCCGTTCGTATCGTTTCACGACTATTGTCTGCTTCTGATATTCGTTTCGTGTATTTGAAGTGAATTTTCTTGCCCTCCATCATAGCTGTACGAATCGTTTTTATATTGGTTTTTTCCCGTTCGCCTACCTCAGGGTCTAGCGATTGGAGCCGAAAACGAATGCCACTTCGTATACGGTCAGCTTCATGACGAATGGGATCAGGTAAGATCACTTCAATTTTCCCACGCGAGGACTGAGCGCTTTGAAGGTATTGGTGATCAAATTGCTGTTCAATGAATTCAGCTCCAAGCAGAAGGGTGACCGCTTCCTCAACTGTAAAACTGACAGGGGGGAGGAAGTACCCTTCAATTAAAGAGTACCCTTGTCCTGGTGCGCCGATAATTGGAACGCCGGATTCACTCAGTGCCTGAATGTCTCGATAAATCGTCCGTACACTAGTCTCTAATTTCTCGGCCAACTCTTCGCCTTTAATAACCTTGCTACGTTGTAGCTCCAATAAAATGGCTAATTGCCTTTCCGTTTTATTCAATTTCCATCCCTCCTGATTCTGTTGTAGGGTGATCTTAACCATTTTCAATCACTATAAAAAAACACTACTGACATCTGTATGTCAGTAGTGTTTCCCAATATTAATTTTTATCCTTTATTTTGTGTCTTTAAGGGTGTTCGTTTAATAAAAATCCCGATAACCAAGCCAATTATCGCTGTTGTAAGAGCGAATGCAAAAGCACTCTGAATCCCTGCGTTTAACGATTGGGCTGGATCAACCAACTCTTTAGCTGTACCGGAAAGTTGAATGAATTTTGCTTGACCTGAAGTCATAAAGCTGACAGCCATTGCCATACCAATGGCTCCGGCAATTTGCAGAAAGGTATTGTTGATTGCGGTGCCATCCGGATATAGTGCAGGTGGGAGTTGGTTTAATCCATTGGTTTGAGCAGGCATCCATACCATTACGACCCCAATCATTAATAAGCAATGGAGAACAATAATTAAAGCGATTGATGACGTTGTAGTAATCCCTGTGAAGAACCAGAGTACAACTGTTGCTAACGTAATTCCACATATAACAAGTCGTTTTGGCCCCCATTTATCAAATAGACGACCAACTACTGGGGAAAGTAAAGCAAATACAAGTCCTCCAGGGAGAAGTATCAGACCGACAGATAATGTGTCTGCCCTCATGACTCGAATCAAGTACATCGGCAGGATCAGCATGGAGGTTATAATAATCATTTTGCAGAAGAAGACCATGAATGTGCCTACGACAAACATCGGAAATGTAAAAGCTTTTAAATTGATCAAAGGTTTTTCCATGCTTAACTGCCGGATAACAAATAAACCTAGCGCTACAATCCCAACGATCATAGAAATCAGGACGACCGGACTTCCCCAGTTTAAATCGGATTCTCCTGCTTTGCTGAGTCCAAAAACAATGCCTCCAAATCCAATGGTGGACATGAGCATAGAGAAGAGATCAATACGTGGCTTGGTAATTTTTGAAACATTTTGCATGAAATTTAGTCCGCACACGAGCGCTAAGATTAAAAATATGAAGGAGATCCAGAAGATCCAATGCCAACTGAGTTTAGCGATCAACAGTCCAGAAATCGTCGGACCTATGGCTGGTGCTGCTGTGAATACGAGTGTCACCAGTCCCATCGCAGTCCCGCGCTTTTCAACGGGAAAGATCACTAATACCGTATTGAACATCAAGGGTAACAGCATTGCAGTACCCACGGCCTGGAAAATGCGTCCTACCATTAATACTTCAAAGCTTCCTGCTAATGCCGCAATGAGAGCACCCAATATGGAAAACATTACAGACGTTAGAAAGAGCTTTCTTGTTGAAAACCATTGAATAAGTAAAGCAGATAGTGGTACGAGGATACCTTGTGTCAGTAGATAGCCGGTGGTTAGCCATTGAATGGTGCTTTCTGTGACACTAAATGCGTTCATCAATGTAGTAAGGGCTACATTGAGTGCCGTTTCATTAAATGTGCCTATAAAAGCAGCTAGCATAAACGATAATAAAATGGGTACAACTTTAAACTGTTCTTTTTCTTGGTTTGCCGAAGCAGCCTGGGATTCCATTTTACACACTCCTAATATATAATAATAAAGTATTGGTAAATCACCAATATGGTTAATGATATGTATTATAGTGATTCAAAATTAAATCTGCAATAGAAATTTTGTTGCTTTTACATGCACAACATACTGTGTCAAAATAAAAAAAGAAGATGTAGAAGGAATCAAGGGGGACTATGATGTCATTTGAGAACATGCGCATTTTTGGATATTTGTTACAGACTGCAAGTCAAGATTTTTTTTATCATGTTCATCAATCCTTACAACCATTTAACATTACGCCGGTTCAATTGGGCATACTCCAGCGCTTATGGCAAGGGGAGGGTATCACGCAAAAGGAGTTAGCAACTTTTCTGATTAAAGAACAATCGAATTTGGCCAAAATGATCGATAAGCTGGAGCAAATGGATTATATTCAAAGGCAAGCCCATCCTACCGATCGGCGAGCACATTTAATATTTCTGACCCAACGAGGGAAAGAAATTGAAGCAACTATGACTGAAATGTTGTCGCAATTAAATGAACAACTCCTTTCGGGTCTAACGAAAGAAGAGTGTGCTGTTTTCCAAAAATCGCTCCGAACCATTATTTCCAATAGTCAAAAAATCGCTCCAAACCCGTAATGAACCATAAAAAAATACAGACTGCCCAATCGAATTGCCTGTACCTCTGCTTAATGTTACGTAATAACTGTCCTAATGGGGAGAGTCTATAACGTATCAACGTTTTCATTTTAGTGTCCACTTCATAAGTTATCAATTGACAAAATTCTCTGTAAGAGTTAGCCAGATTCACTACTGACACACTGTTGTCAGGAGAGAAGAGATATAGTCATTGGTAGTACATAGTTCCATGTGGTCCAATTTAATGAACTAAAGGAGTCCAGCTATAATGAATATTTCAAGTCGTGATTTTCAATTTACAGCATCCCTGCTTGAAGGAGTCATTCAAAAAAAGAAAAATCGTTTTATTATGATCGTTGAACTGGATGGAGAGCTGCATGACTGCCATTGTCCTGTTACCGGCAGCATCGGGAACATCGTTTTTAATGATATTCCTTGCCTTGTTTCACGAAGTAACGATCCGAAAAGAAAAACACAGTTTACAGTGGAAGCCATTTCACTTGACTTGCCATCTGTGGAATCCAAAGCATGGATTGGGATTAATCAAAACGCTGCCAACCGATACATTGAACATTTCATTACCAATGGTTCATTTAAAGAAATGATTGGCGATTTTCAGACCGTGATCCGGGAAACCAAGCTCGGTATTTCCAAGCTGGATTTCCTGGTAGGTCAAACGTATGTTGAAGTCAAAACACCTTTAACGACCTTACATGTTGAGATGGGTGATCATATTGTTATCAAAAAAAGCGGTGAGTTTAATTCGTTTGAACGTCTGATCAAGCACATTGGTGAACTCAGCGGAAGCTTGTCTCAAAATGAACGTGCGATTATGATTATTTGCATGATTTATAAAAACAACGGATTCAAAGTGGGGAATACGGGCAAACACAGCGGTACCATTATGCAGGCAGTTCAAAGCTCAATCCAGAATGGCGTTGAGATATGGCAAGTGAATTTACAACTACGGCCGGAGGGGGTTAGCCTGACCGGCTACTACAGCATTACAGATCAATTTATTACCGGAGAGATTATTTCAAACTGAGCCTGCGGGGCTAAGATAGAGTCTTTGGAGAGGAAGATGCGGAGTGACTGAAAAGGAAAAAATGATTCTTGGTCATTTATACAATGCCCTTGATCCAGAGTTGCGCGAATTGAGTATTCGTGCTCGAAAAATGACGCTCGAATACAATTCCACTATGCCAGATCAAAATGCTGAGCGTTTTGGTATTTTAAAATCATTGTTAGGCTTCTGTACAGAGAATACTTTTATTGAACCAAACTTTAGGTGTGACTATGGGTTTAATATTCATGTTTCAGGTCTTCTCGTTATGAATTTTAATTGCGTTTTACTAGACGTATGTAAAATTACTTTTGGAAATAATGTTTTCGTAGGGCCTAATACTTGTATTTCAACAGCTACGCATCCTATTCTACCTGAAGAAAGAATGAAAACAAGTTTCGGCAAACCAGTATCTATTGGTAGCAATGTATGGATAGGTGCGAATTGTACCATCTTACCTGGTGTCACTATTGGTGATAATACAGTAATTGGAGCCGGTTCAGTGGTGACTAAAAGTATACCAGATGGTGTTGTTGCCGTTGGGAATCCATGCAAGGTGATTCGTCCAATTACGGAGAATGATTCTGTAGTATAAGATGACAACATATTGAAAATGAAAATTAAGTAAGCTACCGAAGAATATCAAGAGGTTTTTTTATTTGATGTATAAGTAGAGTGTGGAACAGGCTGATTATTTGTAAACGGCGATATACTGCTGGTGGAGGATATCGCCGTGGGTATTAAAAAATCTCTCTTTTGACATTGAAGCCAAATGTCTAGTTTATAAATAATTGATTATTGTTCAAAAGCTCAACTACTTTTTCAGATGGTTATATATGTTTCAAGCAACTTATGATATAACTCATTATTCACATAGGGGTCAAATAAATCTCGTGAAGATTCTCCAAACAGTATTTCTGAGTCTATTGCTTTAAGCATGTAAGCTTTTAAGTCATTGGGAACAAATAAGCCAAGTACATTTACAGCTAAGTCTTTACATCGATCTATAGCTCTATAGAGTCGTGCAAGCTCATATGGCATAGCAGATCCACATAGTAGTTGTATATCTGCAGTAGTAAAATTCTTTTGAATACTCTTCTCTTCAAGAACCCCACAGTCCATTACAATAACGTTATAATTTCTATTAAACTCTTCTGTCATGTAAAGATCATTTCCCTCCATGCGATAAGAATTACCTATCTTTTCTGGGTCGAACAAATGAATAATATGCGCCAAGTGATTGTTCGAATTAGCCTCTACATAACAGGCAGTTCCACCGTGTCCATTAATCCAACTGACAAGATTCATTGCGGTCGTTGTTACTCCTACACGGCGATCACAACCCGCAATTGCTATTTTTAGGTTGGAGCAGTTAAATTGATATTTTTCCTTTTCCTCGTAACGTATATACATTGATTTTTCTTCGGCAATCGGTTGGAAAAAATCAGGCTTAAATCGCTGCATTCCTTCTTCTGAAAAGCATTCCCTCAGTTCATTGCGGATCTCCTCGATCTCTGTAGCTGTTACGACATTCAATATTTCATTTTGAATCAGACTTAGGAGAAAGGGGCTCCTAGTTGACAATCCTTCTGCAATCAATACAACGCGCATGTCATAGATGGTTTGGTAAGACAGCAACGCTTGTATTAATTCTTCATCAGATTCTGTCAATGCTACTCGATCTAAAGCTATATAACGAACATGTGCAAAATGGCGCATATCCTTTATGACAAACGATAACAGAGAGAAGTTTCCAGTCAACTTCTTGACGGATAGCTCTTGTTCTTTCTCTAGAAAATCCAGTAAATTAATGTGAGTCGCACTGGTCAGATATAAAATCATGCTTCATCCCTCTTTCATAAACAGAAGAATAAGTCCGACAATGACCACGACGATATAGAAGATCAACTCGATGAGCTGCTTCTTTTTATCCATCGTTATCGCCCTCCACCCGAACCCATGTAGGCAAATTTGTAGTCAGGTATTTCAAAATGAGCATGGATGCGCTTGGAGCCGATCATAAGTAGAGCGTGTTCCCGTTTTTTGCTGGCTAGTAGTTCTTCTTCAGCATCCGTCAAGTTGTACAGCTCACGTGTTTCCTGCAGGTTCTTCCCGTCAGTTCCCATTAGTATCTTGATGCAGGGGATGTCGAGCAAGGCTTGACCATACATTTTAATTTCTGGAGCCAGGAAATCCACAACACTATGAGAAATGATCGCCAAAGCCGCCTCATACTTCCGAGCGCGTTTTTCAACGTTGCGTAGAAAGACCAAACTTTGCGGGACTTGCGGGTCGATCATTAAATATGTTTCATCGCAGATCAGCAGGACTCGTTCGGAACGATCTTGCGACATTTGCTCCCAGCACCAGGAGAGCAGATTAAAGTATTGCGTTCGCTTGATATTGTCGCTTGTATTTTGAAGGGAATGAGTGTCTAGACAGATGCAGCGGCTACGAGTATGAATCGTGCTATGACCGTTCCAGAGGAACGAGTCCCCGCCATAGCCAATATCATAGAGCAGGAGGGCCAGCGCTTTGTAAACTTCATCACCCTGGGTCTGCTCCTTTTGTTTAATCAGTTCGTATAGGTCAGTAAATGTGGGGAAATCAATGCTTTGCAACTTTGCAATATCCGTTGTCCAGTGGATATGAAACTGATTATAGAGTTCAATGAGACATTGCTTGAGAACCGCCTTTTGCATCATATTCAAATCGGGGATGTACAGGTTGAAGAAAATCTCCAGATTTTTGAGGTGCAGGGCCATATCGGACATGCCGTTTCCTTCATCTTTGTAGAGAGGATGTTCTTCACCTTCTTCATCACGGGGAGCTGGACGAATTTGCAGTGGATTAATCTTACCGTTTGAGCCGCCGCCAGCATTGATCCAATCGCCGCCTAACTGTTGGCAAAGTTCCTTGTATTCAGACTCAGGGTCGATAAAGATAACTTTTGTGCCTTTCATATACTCACTGAGCGCAACATGCTTAACGGCGGTCGATTTGCCTACGCCAGCTACGCCCATAACAACTATGTTGGAATTGGTACGGTCGCCACCGCGCTTCCAGGGGTCAATGATGATTAATCCGCCGCTGGTGTCTTTCGCTAGATAGTAGCCGCTGCCATCATTGAAGCCGCTGCTGGCAAAAGGGAATCCTCCAACAAAGGTACTCATCGGCATAATTCTGTTCAAGATATTCTCTAATGCGTCTTGTGCTGGATACATGGGAGAAAGATGCCGCAGGCTGTCCTTCTGCAAGTGGGCCAGCGTGCGTATTTTGCAACGCATCAGGCTGAAGGTGTTTTCAACACGTCGACAGGTACGGGCAAAGAGCTTGTCCTCATTGGCAAAGGGCATGACGACGACATTCATCAGACCCACGGTTTCTCCGTTTTGGTCGATTTGCAGCATGATATTTTCTCCATCTGTAGCGGCTTTTTCCGCACGTTGACGAGTAAGCGGGTCTTTGGCGCTATCAGCGGCGCTGCGATTTTGCGTAATGGACTTGGATATGGCCGTGATAAGCGCACTATTATCAATAGGCTGAAAGCCAATAGATACCATTGTGGAAGGCAGGTTCGTAAGGGAAGATAGCCAGCCTACGTTTGCTTTGGGTGGGTATTGAATGACGCCATACATCTTCGCCGTCTGCTCACCAATGATGAGATTGTTTCGGGAAAACTCTAATCCCATCGGGGTAATTACATTCAATAATGGAGCATTGACGTTCATTTCGTTTTTTTCGGATTTTACCATGCTTGTGCCTCCTCTAACTGATGATCCAAAAGGGGCCGCCGGCTGCGGCGTTCTTGCGGGCTTCACTCAAAATAATGGAGAAATCCCAGGTTTGTCCGCTGCGTTTGCGGCTGGCTGAATCTGCAACTAAAATGTCTCCTTCCGTTGTCACGCCGCGCAGCACTAGAAAATGACCGGATGAGGTAAAATGGCCTTTGCCCATAATGGCAATGACCAATTTTCCATTGAAGAGGGCATCCAAGACCTTTTGCGGCTCTTTGAGCGAAGCCCCTTCGACTTGCAAGCCAAAATGCTTGGCTCCATCGGGAATCAGGCTGTGGTAGCTGCCATTGCCTTCTGCCAGATACCCGTTGTCATAAGCCCACTTGGACATGGCAACCGGATCGACGGTTGTTCCGGTAAACGTCGAGACGACCATAGCCAGTGAAGTAGGCCCACAACCGGAAACACCGATGGTGTCACGGGGACCATAAGGCTTATCGGCCCAGCGTTGATCCAACTGATTGAAATAGACCACTTCCCGGCTCCCGTTTTTCAAAAAAACCCCTTCGTATTGCTGTCCGAGACTTTCCATGTAGCCCTCATCTGTCTCTTGGAGTAGTTGCGTAAAGCCGTAATCCATCCGCAGCTCATTGACCACCGGCTCCTCTCCGGCTCCCAGCATCAACTTGAGTGATTCAATCGGAGAGGTAAGGAGTTGCAGTACCAGGGATACGAGAAGTAGAAAAGCAACAATGAGTGCCAGTATGAGCATCCATAACCTTTTGCGAGCTTTTTCGTCCGTTGCCAATTTGAGGGTGAGCTTGGCAAGCAGTTTTGCGGTAGCAGGTTCGATGACTCACACCTCCCTTAGAAACGGAATGGTTGCGTTGGCTTCAGCCTCTTCCAAATGGGTATAAGCCGGGTTGTTGACCAAATTACATAACTGAACAATTTCATGCTGCTTCAGTACGTGAGCCTGAACTTGTCCATCTTCAAAATGCTGTACAAGCCGCTTCGCTTTTTCCAGCAGATCGCGCTCACCGCTTTCCTGACGTTGCCATAAAATCAAGTAAAATTGCCGCTCGACTACTTCGCCGGATAAAGCCAGATTATTCATTTCAGCGATTTCTTGCCGCAGTAACTCCTTTTGCTTCGGATCAGCAGCAGGAAGAGTAGAAGCCAGTTCGGAAATGAGCGGTGAAATATCTACCGGGCGGCTGACCGCGAGAAATTTGAAGGGAAAGCGGATAGAAGACAATTCGGCTGTCAGTTTTTGAATGAGCAATTTTTTCTCTGAAGCGCTGAGAAGGTCGAGGCTAATGGGGAAAATACGCAAATAGCAGAGTAGCCAGCCATCCTGAGTGAAGAGGAAGTTCCCACGAATGTCTTTAACGTTAACGAATTGTTGAGCAGTTTGACCGTTAAGATTGGCTTGCTCTTTTGATTTGGGTTTGCTGGTTTTTAAGTAAAATAAAACGGCTCCCCCGCCGACAAAGCAGAGGAGCAGGATGAGAATAGGCATCAGCATAGAAGTAGCACCCTCTTTCTACTTGGTATTCTGCGGGGCAATGTGCCAGTCCGAGAAGAGATTGCCGGAAATCGTGATGGTACTTTGCAGTTGAAGCGTCAGCATTCCAGCAGGTGTCCATGCATCCAGAATGCGGGTAATGGGAGAGTAGGGGCCGTCCGGGAACCAGATGGGGGTGAAATGAACCGGGCTTTCATAGGTGGAGTACTCATTGGGTTTTAGCCAAAAGCTGGCGCTGTATCCGGGTACTTTAACATCGTGCAGCCGCCAGTATTTCTGATACGTGAACTCAGGAAAGTAGGAGATGGCATGTTGAGCGCCTGTGATATGACTGCTTGGTGCATTGGAGGAGAGTGAGGTGGTACTGTTGATCTCAATGCCATACCCGGATTTCAGTTGGCTGGTTGAATGGGTGGGGGATTTTGAATCTGGAGCAATGGTTTGGTTTGCAGATAGCGAGGCTGTGTAGCTTGCACGGCGATAATCCCACCAACCTTGATCTTCCCAATAGCCACGGTCTCTCCAGTGGCCTTTACCCTTGGAGTTTTCAACCCATTCCCAGTCAGGAATCCATACCAAGTATTGATGCCAACTGGCAGACCATACGCCCCAGGAAGCAGAGGTTTTGCCTGAGTAAGCCGGGACAGTGGGGAGCCTATAAGCGGAATTTCGATCAGTCGCCTTTGGGTCAGGCGGAGGATTTTGATCTAAATCGACGATAGCGGCTTTAATTAAATTCTCGCTTAGACTGCCGTCTGAGGAACTGACCTGAATAGAAACGGTTTGTGGTGTACTTGGTGTTCGCCACTTTACCCATACAAGCTGACTATCGCCTTCGGGGATAACGATATTTGTCACGGTGAGGCTGCTTCCCATAATGGAGAAGGTCACGCTAGCGGGTGATTTGGGATTAATCTGCTTGGAAGTGGAGAGAAGAACGGAGGTGATGACATCGGTATTCGTTCGATATTCTACGTGGGCTTGAACAGGTGGTGGGGTCGTGGGAGCGTCCTTGAAACGAACAATGCCAATACCAAGGGAGGATAGAATGATGTCATTACTGACTCGATTGCTGGACGAACCGTTCCAAGCAGGAAAACCAAGATCAGGGGTTTCAAGAAACATTGCTAACGGTAAATTTTGATGTGTAAGGCTAACCATTTTGGATCTCAGTCCGCCGTTTAGAACTTGATCGTACAGAGCTGCTTCATGAGCGGTCATGGCCATTTTTGTGCCTTGGAAGGTGATGTAGGCGATGGGCTCTAGGAGAAGTTTGTAGCTTCCGTTTATTAACGTCTCATAGTCTATATTTGTAGCATTCGCAATCCGTTTTGCCATGTATTCCGAGCAAAAATACTTTTTAATCTCTTCAAGACTTGGTGTCGCTCGATTTGACTTAATGATGAAGGGAAGCTTTTCGTCGGGCTGTACATACGTATAAGAAGCTGTGGAGGGATGCAAAGCAGTTCCATTTCGATAATGAATTTTGCTGTGTTTTCCGAAATGAATAAGCGATTTTGAAGGAGTACGATTTGTAAAATCAATCGGAGTTGTGACAGGAGCTTGGTCACTAGCTCGGATAACAGTCACTCTAACGCCTTCATCATTAGTATTCCAGAAATTTGTTCCGGTGCCACTACCCATACCGCCGCCACCGTTATCAATATTTCCTTCACCGCCTCCATCAGCATAGATGATGGTCGAAGTGAACATCGCAACAATTATAATTAGTGCAAATATAGACTTGCATAATTGTCTCATTCCTTACAACCTCCCAAAATAATAAAAAGGCACAGCCACGAGCTGTACCTTTTCTTCAAAATCTATGTTTTCGGTCTAATCCATATTTCCGACTTGTTTATTAATATCCCCGTCGCTTCCAGTTTCAATCTCTTTAGTCCCACCTCCCTGATCTTCCACCCAGCCAAAGCCAGGTACATAAACCTGGTCTTTGCTATTTTTATCTCCGGCTTTTGGTGTCGTGGCGGTTTCCTTGTTTGGTTGAGTTTCTTTTTCTTCGTACTCTGGTGGAGCAGCAGGAGATTGCTCTTTTTCGGGTTCTTTTACTTTGGGTTTGGGTGGCTCTGTAGGTTCTGTGGTCTTTTCCGGTTTTGTAAGCGGCACTTCTACATGCTTTTTCTCTTTTTCCGGCTGAAGCACAGGAGTCTCGGTTGGTGTAGGATCAGGCTTGGTTTCGGAAACAACAGAAGGAGAAGATGTGGAGTTTGGGTGTTCTGAATCCACGCTAGGATGGCCGGAAGGTGCGGCGGGACTTGGTGAGATTTCCAGTGCTTTCACGGCAGGAGGAGTGGTTGAAGTTGCTGGCGTCACAACAGGATCGAGCTGGATTTCATCTCCTGTTTGCTGAGATGTTCCATTCCATATCGTCCATCCCCCGAGTGCTACTACAATCACAATTCCACCAACAAGCAGCCAGGATTTTTTCTTCATGGTTATGCAACTCCTTTATGGTTAAAGTTAGTGTATGAGATAGAGTTCTATTTCTATCATACTGTATAATTCTGTAAATACCAATAGAAATGTGGATGTCGATTGATGAACAATTGTGTCATTCTATTTACTGAATCGAGGTCTGTATACAGCCTGAATGGGGAGGTCTGCTTCCATCGGAGGCAAGTGGCCCCAACCAAAGGATAAAGGCACTTTTAGATGAATCACAGCCTGGGCAGTAAATTGTCGGATGCTGTTTGGATCACTAGGGGCAAAAGGAGCATTGAAAATCGTAAGAGATAATTCAGACAGTGTATATTCCGTTTGCTTGTTTGCTTGTTTTACATACTGGTCGTTTTCCGGGATCAGACCGAGTATTTCGGTGAGCTGCGAATAGATATCGCCTGCGGAAACCTGTTCCGCCCACCCGCTTGATGATCGGTTGAAGCCGCCGGAATAACTTTGTCGAAGGCCAGGATACACATTGCTGTAGTTTTCTGTTGCTACGGAAATAATGGCGCTTTGGACGGCATCGCGTACACCAGCAGCAATGATGGTAAGACGCAAGTATTCGTATACGGCACAGGAAATAATCAACACCGCCAGTACAATCGCTATTATTAAAGGGAAGCCACTGCCGGAACGATTTTGCCAGATTCGTTTCACTTCCAGTACACCTCGCTCTTTCCGCTGGCTTTGGCAGTAAGCTCGATGGGGAACGATGCAAAACTGCCAAATAAGCCAATATTAACGGTAGTTTGCAGTGTAACGGTTACTTCTTCATTAATCTGGATATGCCCCGTTCTGCTCCATATAATAGTGGGATGGAGTCCTGTCTGCGTTTGTAATGCTGATGTGCGCTGTGTAGTTTCCGGCCCGACTCTGCCGGAAATTTCAGCTTCCCTTGCCAGCTCTGCCGCATAGGTATCCAACTGGTATTTTGCAATAAATACAGGAATTACCTTTACCACCAGTGCAATGCAAAGCATGACAGCCAACACCAGGACAACCACATCAATATAGCCCTCGCCTCGTTTGTTGGTAAGGAACTTCATAAGGAAACTCCTTTCTTCATGGGATGGGGTTGTGGGCTAAAATAGCTTGCCCATCGCCTTCATAATTTCCATGCCCAGGATGACCATGTACATCAGCATGAAGCAGACGAGCATATAGAAGGAATATTTGCGAATTTTGCCCGGACGTTTCATGGCGATGAGCTTCAGACGCTGAATTTCCATGAGTTTAAAATCGTGGGCCAGCATCTCAAAATACACGACTCCCTGGTCGCCGCGCATTACTGCCAATAGTCCCCGCACCACATCGGAAAGCATGGTGCTGCCAATACGCGATTCCAGCCGCAATAGAGCCGTTTCCTGATTACCGCTTTTCATATCAGCAATCGTCATCCATAGTTCACTTTGCAGGCTGCCGCCCGCATGTCTGGAATAAACCTCCAATATGCGCAGGACATCCCGAGTTGCTTTTAATTCCTGGGCAACGGTAGCGACAAAGCGGGGCAACTCTACCTCGATTTGCTGCCGCTTTTTTCGTACGATCTCGTCGGCGCTTCGGGATTCCTTAAAAAAGATAGCGATAGCGAGAAAAACGAACACAGGGAACAAAAGCGGCAGGAGTGGGAGCAGGAGCAGCCCGCCCCCGAAAATAAGAGCAGCTTTTACAATCGCTCCCGCTATATACGCTTCCGGTGTTGTTTGGATACCCGCCGAGCGTAAGACTGATGCCGTCTTTCGTTTATAGTAGTCGCCAAGCCTTACCTTTCCTGCCAGCCATGTGGACAAACGAAAGATAAGTGCCTGAACTGGTGAATCTTTCTGCTTGCCGATCTTCGCCACCTTGAGGATTGCGCGTGTAGATGCAAGTGTAGGCAGCTTGAGCCAAGCGGCCAAAATCAAATAAGCCCCGACTGTTACAAAAAAGTCGAAACTAACCAACCATCCAATCATATATTTTTACATCTCCTTTAGCGCTCCCATTCATCATCTAAAAATTCGATCACTTGTTCCAACTCGTCTACCGCATACAGAGCTGATGGTTCACGGGCTTTGGTTTCAATCACTTCATAACAAGGCGCTTTTTCCGCTACGCGAGGCATTCGTCCCAATTGAGCTAATGAAGCAAAATTCGTGCCGCCAATGATAATATGATCCAACACGTCAATGTGCAGCGGTTCAAAGATGGCGACCATTCGCTCTGTCAGCATTATATCTTCGGGTGATGGAGCAGGAACGCCGCTCGGATGGTTGTGAGCCAGGATAATGGAGGAGCAATCACAGTTCAAAGCGGCTTTTAGCACTTTGCGCGGATGCACGAGCGCTTCGGAAATCCCCCCTTCCGAGATAATACGTGTTTCAATGACTTGATTTTTGACATCAAGAAAAGCTGCCATAAATTGCTCCCGATCCTTGACGCCACCTAGAAAAGCGGAAAAATATCGGCTTGCCGTTTCGGGGGTTGAGATTTTTTGCTTTGCATTTTCTTCCTCCCATTGAAGTACACGATGAGAGCGGAGAAAGGCATTTAGCTGCTCTACCTTGAGAAGTTGTTTCGTCGTTAGTTCTAACGCATAGGGATGCTCAACCGCATTGAGTAGACTGTTGTGAATGCCATACTGTTGTAACTTGCGGAGCGGAATGCCTGTCAGTTTGTGAAGGGATTTCACATAGTCGGCAATCATTTGTTCATCCAATGGTGATGTAGCCATCAAGTATCCCTTCCTCCTTCTATTGCCTGTAACACCTGCTTTACAGCCTGCAAGTTATCCAACAGTTCAGTGGGAAGGTTCCACTCTTCAAGATGGTCCCAAAAGTGGGCGGTGCCGTATTGAGACAATAGCTTTGCGACTTGTTCCCGCTCTTGAGGGGTAGCTTCTAACAACTCTCCCAGCAAATAAGCTGTTTCGGACGTAGACATTGAACTCCTCCTTTATCGTTTGTATTCCAATGGTCGGGTTAAACGAATGACGGCTGCAAACGAGATAAACAGCGTCACACCGCACAACGCTAGAATGATCTGGCCCGGCGTGCTAGTGGTCAAGGTTGTAAACCATTCCCGATTCAAGAAATAGAGGAGCGGGATATTGCCCAGCATGAGCAGCGCCATGGTGATAAATTCTTTCAACGGCTCATACAGAAGATAATCCAGTTCGGCTGAAACAACACGCATGTCAGATAGCTTGGCAACGATAGGCATCAACGTTGTTTTCAGTGTGCGATCTTCCTGGCAAGCGATCAGGGCGTCACACCATTCCTGAAATACACGATCATGGATTCTTCCTTTGAGTTGTTCAAGGGCGAGCCGTAAGTTCGCATGAATGAGCTTGGATTCCGCAAGAAACGCTTGAAACACATCGGCTACAGGCGGATTCAGATACGGTACATTTTCTTCTACTGCGGCTAATATATTTTCGCTCCGCAAATAGGAGGTCGTAATAATCGAGAGGGCTGTTTCCAGTTCGCTGTGGAGTCGCTTTTTATAGAAAGTTGAAGTAAACAGCACCATCCAGAAAGGGATGAGCGCAAAGCCCGCTGCAAGCACAGGTATCAGCCAGGTGTTTTTTAACAATATGGCGAGGATCGCTCCGGCTAGAGCCAGCACAAGAGAACTTAAGCTGAGAAGTCCCAGCTTGTTCGATTGTCCGGTTTGGCTAAGAATGGCTTTGGCTTCTTGTATGGTGGCACGCCAGCTCTTGGGTTTTTTTTGGCGCTGCACAGCCCGGATGCGCTTGCCGATAGGGAGCTTGCGTGGCTGAATTTGAGTAAGCAGACGAGAAAGCTCATGGAAAAGAGTTTGTGGAGACAGATTGAGCAGAAAAAGGAAGCCACCGGAAAGACCGAAAAAAGACAAGAGGAGCAGGATAGTCATTCGTTTTCACCTCTGAGCAATGTGGTGAGCCGGGACAGGGGAAGCCCGTTTTCGAGCAGCCGCTTTTGCAGACCAGACGAAATGTCGTTCACTTTCTCGTAGCCACCTTCGATGATGGTTTTTCCGGCGATTTCCCGTGTAGCATGGACGGCGTAGCGATAGAGCGGAATGACCTCACGTTGTCCGTCCGGCAAAATGCGGCATTCCGTCACTTCCATGATGCGCCGCGAGTTGTCCTCCAGCTTTTTGACAAACAGCACCAAGGGAAATGCTTCTGTAACGAGGTTGTATAAGGTGGCATCGTTCATTTCGTATTTTTGCGTACAAAGCGTCACCATCCGGTAATAAGTGGAGAGGCAAGAATTGGCGTGGGTGGTCGTAATGACGGTATGTCCTGTACGGGCTGCTTCTTGAGCGGCGAAGGCTTCGGCGGATTTCATTTCACCCACGCAGATCACATCTGGGTTGGCGGTCAGGGCAAATTCAAGCAGCTTTTCCTGGTCAATATGCTGGCGAGGGTCTTCACTGGAGCGGGTGACCGTATGCACGACATTGTTCAGTACGTGGCCTGAGTCATCAGTGACGACAAGATCAAATTCCCGCGCTCCCTGCTCAATGGTAAATATCCGTTTGTCATAGGGGATGGTAGACAACAGCCAGCTCATCAGCGTGGTCTTTCCGCTGCCCGTCGCTCCTGTAACGCACATGGACAAGCCATAACGCAGGCAGACACTTAAAAAATCGAGCATGTTAGCGGTTGCCGTCCCGTTCTTGATAAAGTCTTCCCGCGCCAGCTTTTGCGGATTAATAATCCGAATGGAAGCGGCAATACCTTTTTCCCTATCCGTGACAGGCGGGCCAAACACCGTAATGCGAATATTGTTCGCCAAGTGGCCGCGTACGATAGGTTGTGAGTAGTCGAGTATCATCCCCGACTGATGTAACAGCCGGCGGATGACATCCACCGCATGTTCTGGCGAACTGAACTGTTCGTCAGCTGGAAGGATGCGTCCATCGGTATAGCTGATTTTTACATCATTGTAGCCGTTAATATTAATTTCCTCGACCTCTCTGGAAAATAAATAGCGGGTCAGAAAGGAATACTCCACCATCTCGGCATAGAGCCGTTCAAGCAGTCCGTCAAAGGAAAGTCCCGGCACATGGAGCCGATTGTCCGTCAAATATTGGCTCATATACGAAATTAACTGCTGCTTCTGTTCCTCCGGCTTGCGGCTCATGAGTGTGGCATATTTACCGGACAGGTAGCTTTGTACATCTTGCAGCACATCAGCGAATGCCTTGGATTCGGTAGCGGAGAAGAAAAGAGCTGCGTTGTTCATTGCTTGTCACCTCGGCGTTTTGGCCATAGCCGTTGCAATAGGAGCGTTATTCGGGATAAGGAATTGGAGAGATTCTTTTTTTCGCTTGATGCAGAGGGTGGCTGCTCTTCAGGATGAAGCTGCGCCATGATTAGCTCTAGTGCTTTGGAGTATGCGGCGGCCTCTTTGCCAGAGCAGTCATCCAGCAATCGGGCCGCCGCTGCTTGTTGCTCCAAGTGCGGCACATGAGGCAGTATGACCTCAATACCACTGAACACCTGACTGTACTCCCGGCTATCTTGCTCGGGCTTTACATTTGACAACACCGGAAGAACGGAGGAGCGGCGGAAGCGGGCGTCGGATACAAGCGGCAAGTAGGAGGCATAGTACATCAGACTTTTTAGGTCACAGCTATGCAGGCGAACCAGATGATCTGCAAGTTCCAAAGCCACGGTGGAAAGTGGGTCAGCAGAGAGGAAGCTGTTGCAATCCACCAAGACGACATCCGCTAAATGACGGGCTAGTGTTAACAGGTCTACAGCGCGTTCCCGATTGTAGGTGGCATAGGTAAAGGCGTTATCGCCTTTCTTGTAGCCAAGCAGGGCAATTCGTGGCGACACATCCAGCGGCAGCGCGTAACGAAGTAAGTCTTCTTGCGTTAAGGCTGGCTGACTAAGCAATTCTCCAAGCGAATGATGGTTAGAAGCTCCTTGGGGAGCAATTGTAGATACGGATGGGCAGAGTGCGTCACAGCAGAGGACAAGCACATTTTGCTTCCGCGCAGCAAAGGCTTGGGCTAGCTTGACGGTCGTGATGGTTTTGCCGCTGTTGGGGCTGCCCCAAACGGCTATCAAGGGTTTATTGCTCATGGACACTCTCCTCTTTCTGCGCTGTCTTAGAAGCAAAGTAAGCGTCCTGTTGATCGGTAAATGCCTTTGTGGTGATGGCATCTCCGCGATAGACCAGAGCCGCATGGAGCTTGCTCTTGTTCTCCAGATCGGCTAAAAGCTTGGCCTGCTCTGGCAGAACCAGCAAGGTTAATGTCGAGGGCAGTGCCTGTTCGTCCTGTTCTTTGTCTGATTGGCTACTTTGTTGGGCATCCTGGCCACCACTCGTCGTTGCCGCCAATACCTCCACATATTGCAGCTCCGGCATGAAGGTAGTTGTACGCAGTTCACCATAATCTGAAGCGATCAGAGTTACAATGTCGCCAGGCTGAAGCTTGCCGGACAGCCCCGCAGCAAGACTTTTGATTGTGATGGAAATGGCCTGCTTGCTACCGTTCAAACGGATCAAGTAAGCGTCCAGAGGAGTGCTGGATAATTTGGAAGGCAGTAAGTAATCATTCTTTTTCAAGTCTACGGCTGCGTACTGGCCAATGACAGCTTCGGCTGAGGTCAATACTTCTTGGGGCAAGTGGTAGGCTCCCACCTGAACCGATTCGATCTGCTCGGCGGTAATGACCGAACCTTTTGATACATCTTTAGCGAGACGGATAATCATAATTTGTTCACTGCTTGTCCGGTTTAAGAGAGGGGCAATACCCAAGGTAAGAATGAGAGAGAACACAATGCAAGTGATTCCCACAACCGTGCGATTTCGGAACCATGATTTCAAAAGAAAAACCTCCTTGATTCTAGGGGTGATAATGCAGATTTAATGCGAAAGAATAAAGGCTACTATTCCACCGGTAGCGAGAAAAGGAGCCAATGGTAATGCTGTTTGTTTGGCGACTCGAAAGCCGGAGTGGAAGCAGATTCCTATAGAGAATAGCAGCACTAGAAAGAGGCCAAGAATGCTTTGTAACGTGCCATAGAGGGGACCGAGTACGAAGCCACAAGCAGCCATCAGCTTGATGTCACCGCCGCCGATCTTACCGTCCGAGAAGATTGCTGCCAGTAAGTAGGGCAAGCCTGTAATGAGCAGGCCGGAAAGGGCAGTGAATGGAGAGAAATGCAACAGCCCCACGACAAAAATCACGAGTGACAGGCTATCGGGGATCTGTCTTGTTCGTAGATCACAGATGCTTGCAAATAACAGCGAGAGGATGAAACATATGGCCTCCATGCTCAGGATGCTCATAAAGGAAACTCGTCCCATTCTGGCAATGCACGATAGTGATAATGCTTCTGGCTCTTCTTGAAATTCACCATAAAGCGCAGTTGGTCCAGTACTGACAGGTTATGTCGATCTTTTGTCGTCATCATGACGGATGCCGCTACACCGCTTAAAAAGGTGACCACAGCGAAGGGAACGCTACCTTTGAATAGCCAAATCAATAAAGCAAGTGCAACCGCCAGCATGGAACCAATGGTGCTATGCCACAATTGTTGTCTGCCGAAGCCAGGGAACCATTCAGATTCCGGTTTGACACCCATCGGAATATATAGGGTTTGCGGTTCTTGAGTCATACAAGCAAAGCTCCTTTCAGAAGAACAAAATGGAAATTTTTGAAGCCTGCATGACGAAATCTCCGCAGGCTTGATATAATAGAATTAATAAAAATATGAAAAATAAGAAAATCAAGAAATGGAGGAAACGATATTGGCTGAATCCTGGAATAAATCTTACACACTCATGCACAAAAATGAAGCCGTGGCTGAGATTGAGCTGGATGAAGCGACAGTCTCCATTTCAGCGATTGGACAAGTGTATGCAAAGCAGCATGTACCCGTTGGGATACCTGTTAAGAAAGGGAAAATAGATCGTGCGGGATTGAATGAATGGTGGAGAGGCCGTGCAATTCCGGCTAGCCGGGACGGGATTAAAGAAGCGCTGCTTGAATTGAACTTGTCTGCGACACAAAAACTGCTGGATAAAAGCTACGGACTCAGCTTGTCCGATCAATATTGGATTCGCCCGTCTGCCTCGGAGTTAAAGTGGAGCAACATTAACTTTTTCGACAATCCCTTTTCGGAGGATGTTGGGAATGTACTGTTCGGGAAAGGCTCGTCAGATGCCATGAGTCTGATGTCGCCAGACAATACCTCCGATGGGTGGCTGAAAAAGAAATGGACCATTATAGATGGCAAGCGATGCCTAGTGAAGGGGGGAAGTGGGGCCACTCAGCAAGAACCGTACAATGAAGTGATTGCCAGCAAGATCATGGAGCGGCTGGGCATCCCCCATGTTCCGTATACGCTGATGGAGCAGGAAGATTACCCCTACAGTGTGTGTGAAAATTTCATTACCCCGCAGACGGAACTCATTACTGCCTGGTATGTGATGCATACCCAGCAAAAGCCGAATCATGTATCGGTGTATCAGCATTACGTGAACTGCTGTGAGGTGCTGGGTATTACCGGTATTGTGGAGGCGCTTGACCAGATGATGGTAGTGGATTATCTGATTGCCAATGAGGATCGGCATCAGAACAATTTTGGTGTGATTCGCCATGCGGAGACGCTGGAGTGGATCGGGCCAGCGCCAATTTATGATAGTGGCTCGTCGCTTTGGTTTTCCAAGCCGCTCGGCTTGATTCGTGCAGATGGTAAACTGACCTGTAAGCCGTTCAAGCCGGATCACAACGAGCAGATTAAGCTGGTAACTTCCTTCGATTGGCTGGACTTGTCTCTGCTAGACGGGATTGAAGATGAGGTGCGGAATGTTTTTCGTGGATCGCTCTTTGTGGATGAAGCCCGCTCTCATGCGATCTGTCAGGCTCTACGCGAGCGCATTGAGCATTTGCAGGAAATCGTTCATTCCCGGCATGCGCAATCCTGGGTGGATGACCACAGCACCGATGTAAAAGAAAACATTGCATATAGTGGTCTACAGGAGGAAGAAGAGGATTGGGAACGGTAGATACACCATTTATGTTTTCCAATTGACAAAAAACGTCTCCGCGAAGATGAAAAGTGTGGAGACGTTTTTGTTCTGTGCTGCATCGAATAGTATCCCCGCACATTCACTTATCGGTAGTAATATAGGATCAACTCCTTCACCTGCCAAATGCTCTCAGCCAAAACATAAAATATAACTACGTTTCGAGCGCGCTTTTTGTACTTACTGGACTCCTCGTCTGCACCGGATAAGCGAACCATCGTATAGATGAAACGAAAGGCGCAGCCTACTCGAATGAGGAGAATAACGGCTTGGGCTAATTCCTCTAATGTGACCATCGCTTTTAGCCCGCCTTGCTCAGCTTACGAGCCATGCCAATCAGCTTGACGCTGTGATAGACGTTGTTGACCACGCCGCCCCCGCCGCCAGTTGTGATGAGGAAGTCGGATAAAAAGCGTGGCGTGCGTATGGCTAACATCATGCAAGCCATGCCCCAAAAAACATGATTTTGCAGCATGAGGCCAACGCCGAGCTTAGCCAAAGCGATTTGAATGACGACAGCCAGCATGGATTGTGTAAATTTTTGAGCATAGGCACGGAATACTCCTTTGTCATTATCGAGCAGTCCCGCGCAGGCCAATGGAATGCCAACCCGAAGGATAAACATCTCCAGCCCCCGCATCAAAAACTGGAAGTAAAGAATGAAAAAGCAGACGATAAAGATCAAACCAAACACAGCAGTAACGAGCCCAGCCGATTCAAGCGCATTTACCCATAACTCCCAGTCATATTGTGTGGACTGTCCAATCACACCGAGCAAGCGGTTCGTCAAATCTTCCACCATGCTGCCTAGCCAAGAATAAATGGTGGGAAAACAGACGGCAACCGCCATCGCCCGAAAGAAATTGGTGAGCAGGAACAAGGGTTCCTCGTCCGGATCTCCGTCCGTCCACAGGACATAGATTTCAAACCCCTTTTTCAGAAATTTGAGAATCATGAGAGCTACACCAAAGGAAAATACAATCTCATACAAGTCTTCGAGCAGGTTTGCACCTGTGGTTAAAGTCATGTATTTTTCGGCATACAGCGAAATCGGAATAATATCCTTCAACAGACTATCCATGTATACCAGCGAGCCGTTGAGAAGTGCGATGATAAGTAAAAGCAAAATCTTTTCCAAGTGATGAGCCTCCTTTCTGCAAGGAACGGCTGTATTGCCGCTCCCCGCTGAAGGTAGTCCAACTTTAGCCCTTGTAGTTGAACATGTCCTTGATACGCTGAGTCAGGGTGGGCAGAATGGTGCCATTAAACAGCAGGTACAGACCAGCCAGCAACAAAGCGCCGATAACGACAGCGATCAGGATTTTTACCGCCGAATCAACGAAACCTTCGCCGCGGCGATTGCGAAGTACTGATTTTGCCATGACCACGGTATACATGCTCTTTTCTTTTACTGTGTTCAACCATTTCTTCATTGTCCATAACCTCCAAATGTAGTTTGAAATGAAAACGAGCCTGCCTTTTATGGCAAGCCCGTCCTATTTGTAGTACCCGATGATAATGTTTAGCGTAGCGGAGCCAAGAACAGCACCGATGCAGGAGACCACCGCCACAATAATGCGGTTGTTCCACTTTTTGGTGTCCATTTCATCGGCAGCGGAGCGTCGAATACTGAAATAAATAATGAGCAGACCTGATACAATTGGGGCCAAAATCATCAGCCAAGTGGTGACGTCCCCGATCAGCTTTTCTGTTCCGGTGACAAGTTTGCTGCCTTTGATGTCTGAAGCAAAAGCGGAAGGAGCGTTCAGTAACAGCCAGAAGACGGAAATCATACTTAGTCTCAAAAGACGGATTTGAACTATTGTGCTTATCAATCGTCGGAGGACGGGGGCATAAAACCGCCGGAAGCGGCTGCTGCTTGCTGGCGCTGCTCGGTCAGTTGTCTTGTGATGTCCTTTTGATAATAAATCCAGATGTTCCATAGTTTCACCTCCTCTCTCGTATCTGTCAGGATCGGTCGCCGTTGTTCTCGTTCTTCGCGAACTCTGCGGTTATGCTCCTTGTCTCCAAGACCCATCATGCGATTGAACGCCCATTGACTTAGGTCGGGAGAGAACATCATGGCTGGATAGGAGCGGGAGAGAACGATTTGGTAAGGACGCGAGACGCGGCGTACCTCGTCCACCGTCAGCAGCTTGCGCTCCAATAAATTCAGCGAATGTGATGTGCTTGGCGTGGAGTATTTACCGTGGGAGGCCGAAAGCTGATAGCTGGAGGTAGTATACGTTCCCATCTTTTCGCTGATTTCCCGCAGCGTCTCCAGATCGTCAGCCTGCAAGTAAATCCAGGTCTGACAGTTACTCTTAATCGTGCTTGCGGCGTGGTCATCGTATTTTTCCTTGAGTTGCTCGAAGCTCTGTAGGAACAGATTGAAGCGCATCCCACGTCCACCGCCAACGGTGAGCTTGTTGGTGAAGTCTGCAATCGGCGTAAAGTTCCCGAACTCGTCCAGGATAAAGTTAACTCGTCGCTCCAGTCGTCCGCCGCGCTCATCAGCTTGAGCGGTCAGCAGTTCATAGAGCTGCGACACCATCAGGGATGCAACGGGATAGAAGGTCGTTTTCTCGTCTGGCAAAATAATAAAAAGCGCCTTCTTCTCACGGCCAAGATCAGCCAGCGAAAAGTCGCTTTTGTGGGTAATGGCATAGATAGATTTAGAGGTGAACAGTCGGAGTGTGGTGAGCGCCGAAGTGTAGAAGCTACCTTTGGTACGGGAAGGGGCGATGTCTGAAATACTGAGCAAAGCGCGGGCGGGATGTTGCTGAGGTAGGCGTTTGATATATTCTTGCATAGGCGTCTTGTTGCCAATTTGCTTATTCATTTCCGCGAGAAACCAGTACACATTAGTCAAGTTCTGATATTCAGGGCGTTTGATATTGTCCCACACCACGCTGAGAATAGAAGCGGCAATGACCGACATTTCGCCGTTCGTCCATATCTTCTCACCTTGTGCTTTTCCGACCAGCACCTGTGTCATATCCCAGGCTAGCATCTCTGCTTGCTCCTGATCGCCGGCAAGCGTGGCATCAATGACGGGCTGCAACAGGTTATAGTGGTGGCTTTTTTCGGGATGCCGGAAGTCCAGTGTTAGTACAGTATAGCCCAGTTTTTGCAACAGGACATGGCTATAGTGAAACAATTCTGCCTTCGGATCGCTGATGATCATAGATTCGCCAGCTAGTCCAAGCAAACCAATGGATTGTAATACAACGGTTCGGGATTTGCCGCTGCGGGTTGCACCAATACAGAGGGAATGGACATCATCGCCAATATAGTAAAGGCGTTCTCGATTACGTTCTTGTCGTAGTCCAAGGACAATACCGCCGGAAGAAACAGCAGGAGGAGATAAGGGGGGCTTATCCATTTTACTCGGCTGATTCGGTCTCGGAATCCCCTTCGGGTGATTCAACGGCATCGGTAGGTCCCTCCTTCTCCATCGGATTTAAAAACGATAGGTCGTCATAGCCGGTGTCGATCAAGTTCTGAATAAATGGATGCCCAAGATCAACGGTTTGACTATCAAACAAATGGGACATTTCCTCATCGCGCATCCAACGTGCTGAACCATGCTGATGCTGTCCGACTGGAACAGGTGTTTCGATTCCCGGGGCAACTTGCTTCAGTTTACTTTGATAAGGCTGATTGTTCGCAAGGAAAAACAGGACAGACAACACCATCACGATGCCCTGAAAGCAGAGGAATAGCAGCAGATGAGCTTTGGTGAGAAGCAGACTGCTGAGACTATCGTTTAGTGAAGGGAACGCTAGTGTTCTCGTGTTCCCAGACAAAAGGTTATGCAAGGCCGTAGTGAAAAACAAATTGAAGATGGCACCAAAAGTAAAGATCAGTAGCGAAAGCCATAGCTTGGGTTTGAGTGTCACCACTCCATTCCCTCGCTAGGTTCAAAAAAATCTTCGGTGGATTCTTTTACCTGTAGAGCGGGAGTGTAGTCAGACTGAATATATGCAGACGCCAGTTGGGTATCTGTCTCAGGCTGAAATGGCTCGTGCTGTGCGGCATGATCGAGTTGTGCTTGTAAAAAGAGTG
>RCUF01000170.1_pt1 | contig 30404 bp, 27 predicted proteins | sample 2166311 | NCBI WGS metagenome assembly RCUF01 (sample SAMN09932608, study PRJNA488358) | compost metagenome | feature: garden; material: soil; isolation source: compost soil in 4-hydroxybenzonitrile-enriched culture | place: Germany: Experimental Botanical Garden Goettingen | collected 2016-01-27
AACCCCTATGGGTTCTCATCCCTACAGGATGCTTAATCAACGGAGAGAGAGGGATACTCTCACTCCGCTCGAGACTGCGATGCAATCCTAACGAAGTCTATGCTCCGACGAACCCCTATGGGTTCTCATCCCTACAGGATGCTTAATCAACGGAGAGAGAGGGATTCGAACCCTCGCACCACTTACGCAGTCTAACCCCTTAGCAGAGGGTCCCCTTGAGCCACTTGGGTATCTCTCCATGGCTCCCCGAACAGGACTCGAACCTGTGACAACTCGATTAACAGTCGAGTGCTCTACCAACTGAGCTATCAGGGAATGAAAAAGTATGGACATGTATAAATTTATCATGAATTGCAGAGTGAGTCAAGATAACCAATCTTGCTCAGCAGGGTCACCCGAACCGGGATCAGAAGAAATCACACTTGATTTCGATCATCGTATTTCATGTCGGGTTGTATGTCGAGTTGTATGTCGAATTTCATGTCGAACGCTTGCTCCGGAATACTTCGCTTCAATCCCCCATAGCGTGTAACCCCGTTGATAGCTAGTTGGTACATCAGCTTCATACTCCATTTTCCACCAATCACAGATAGAGTGTAGTCGAAGGGTGTCTGTTTCTTTGGACTCGCTGTCCCATGAGTTGTCATTGTCTACTCTCCTCAAGCAGGTACTCACTTTGAAGTGCGTACTTTATTTATATTAGGCTTGTATTTATGCTTTACAGAACAGTGCTGCTTATACTTTACAGATTCATACTACGAATGGTTGCTAGACCCAAGATGCAGAAGAGTCGAAAGGATGTTACCCATGCCAGGATATGATGCCTTTATCATTTCACCTTCACTTTATCCATATGAACAATTCATAACGACTTCTCTCTTCATTGTAAGACAGGCAGCAAGATATAGCTAATAAGCAAGCCCATAAGGAAAGCGATCAATACGCTTAACCATTTGGGTCGCCTCTCTAAGTTCACCTCTGCAACTCCAGCAAGACACACCAGAGCGAACACCGCAATCTTCCAGTTCGTATTCAAATAAGGGTTAATTCCCCCCAGCACAAAAGCTACAAGACGCAAAATGCTACCCCAGAGTAGCGAAATTCGACCAGACACAGCTCAACCTCCTTTTCCAAATCAAATGCCGTCAAGTGCACCGAGCAACGCCCACCATTATGCCCCATTAACATATTACCTTCTTTATCCAAAAAAGAAATACATTTTTAGATGATCGCACGACAAAGAGCCTCTCCATGTAGGAAAAGCTCTTGATTACGAAGAAAGCTTATATGGTCGACATCTTACTCTTACGAGCCCGAAAGCTCATACAACTGAAGCTTCCCGCTGCACTTGCCGCATTGATAACGTCTGGGGTCCATTCTCTTCTTCCGCATATACGAATGACCACAGGCAGTACACTGCAGCTTGTACCGAAATGGTCGTGCTTGTCGTGATTTAGAGCGGGCATCGTTGGCAGGCAACGTCTGGCAATAACGGCTCCCCCCCACCTGGGCCAGCAATGTCTTGAAATCAGCGTCTCGATGCTTGTAGCCCATTCCGCGCAGATGCAGATGATAGTGACAGAGCTCATGCTTGATAATACTCTCCACTTCATCCCGGCCGAATGCAGCCAATTGGTGAGGATTAATCTCGATATTGTGACTCTTCAGAAAATACCTTCCACCTGTCGAAGACAGACGAGTATTGAAGCGCGCTTGGTGCCTGAAGGGTACGCCAAACGAGCTGAGTGAAATGCTCTCGATCCATTCCTGCAGCTCCTCATCACTCATCTGTGCACGCTGCGGTGCCGCTGATTCCCTATCCATGTTCGCTCCCTCCTCAGGACACTCCTCATCGAAACAACATTTTTGCGGAACACATTGGGCGGCTTCCCCATATGCTAGACATACACAGGTTCGCAAGAGGAGGAGAGACGCATGCCCCAATGGCTCAGCAACCAGCTAATGCGTGCTTTTCACAAGCGGGATCGTAAGCAGATTCAATTATTGAATGACTGCTGGTTCCATTACCGAAGCACTCAAAAGAAGACTACGGCACCCTCCATGAAAGGCGCCCGGAATCCTCTGTCTTGATTCATACGGGACACTTCTATTAGAGCCGGAGCCGCTGCAAGTGGGGAGCCCTGTCGACTGCTGCTTGCTGTTCTTTGATCTAAAAATGAATAGTAGATGAACAGCAAGCTTAAAGGCAGGCACTCCGTTTCTCTAGGGCTTCCCCACTTTCCGCTAACCGCCACGCTTCCCAGATCATCAAATACTATATGCATTGCATTAAAGGTAATACATCCCATCTCAAAGGCTTCAGGCAAACCAAACAATCTAACTAGAGCGACGTAGGACACAGCACTTCAGATGAGACCAGATTAAGCTTCCATGGGCTCATCTGCTGGTGCCTTCATCGTTAGCCCAACTCTGCCCTTCTTCAAATCCACATTCAGCACCCAGACAGTTACGTTATCGCCAACAGACACCACATCCATCGGATGCTTCACAAAGCCGCTACGTAGCTGGGAGATATGAACGAGTCCGTCGCTCTTGATCCCAATATCCACGAAGGCACCGAAATCAATTACATTGCGCACGGTACCCTGTAGCTTCATTCCTGCCGTCAGATCCTCGATCTTGAGAACGTCTTTGCGGAATACCGGAAGAGGCAGCTCATCACGCGGATCGCGACCAGGTCTCATCAAGCTGTCCAAAATATCCTTCAAGGTAGGTACTCCGACCTCCAGCTTCGCAGCCCACTCTTCAGGCTGCAGTGCAGAGAGAGCAGCCGTGCACTCCTTGCTTCCTACTTCAGAAGTAGCCATTCCAAGCTCCTTGAACAAACGGTCCACAACCGCATAGGATTCCGGGTGAATCGGCGTCCGGTCCAGCGCGTTCTCCCCACCAGGTACACGCATGAAGCCAACACACTGCTCATAGGTTTTGGCTCCCAGCCGCGGTACCTTCTGCAGTTGACGGCGATTATTGAACTTGCCGTTCTCTTCGCGGTACTTGACGATATTTTTGGCAATTGTCGCATTAATGCCAGCTACATAGGATAAGAGCGAAGGAGAAGCAGTATTCACGTCTACGCCTACATGGTTAACTGCAGACTCTACCACAGCCTTCAGACTCTCTTCCAGATGCTTTTGCGATACGTCGTGCTGGTATTGTCCCACTCCAATGGCTTTGGGATCGATCTTGACCAGCTCAGCAAGCGGGTCCTGAATCCGGCGGGCAATCGACGCTGCACTGCGCTCTGCCACATCCAGATCAGGGAATTCCTCCTGCGCCAGCTTCGATGCCGAGTATACACTCGCTCCAGCCTCGTTGACGATCAGATAGGCCAGGCGGCTGTCACCGATCTCTGCAATGACCTCAGCTACGAATTGCTCCGTCTCACGAGAAGCCGTTCCGTTCCCGATCACAATCAACTGAAGGTCATACGTGGCGATGAGCTCCTTGAACTTCTCGGCAGCTTCACGCTTCTTGTTGTTCGGTGGCGTCGGATAGGTCACAGCGACCTCCAGAAGCTTACCCGTGTCGTCCACTGCGGCGAGCTTACAGCCTGTACGATAGGCAGGGTCTACGCCAAGCACGCGCTGTCCCTTGATTGGAGCCTGCAGCAACAGGCTGCGCAAATTACCAGAGAAGATGGAGATCGCCTGCGTCTCGCCCTTCTCAGTCATCTCTGCTCTTACCTCGCGTTCAATGGAAGGCGCGATCAGACGCTTGTAGGCATCTTCGATGATCGTGTGCAATAGCTCGGTGACCAGGGAACTGCCCTTCACAACCTGGCCCGCAATATAGCGATGTACCGGCTCCGCAGCAACCTCCAGATTCACTTTCAGAATTCCTTCACGCTCTCCCCGGTTAATTGCCAGGATCCGGTGTGGTGGCATCTTCTTGGCCAGCTCACGATAGCTGTAATAATTCTCGTATACGGATTCTGCCTCAGCATCCTTCGCTTCCGATACAAGCATCCCGTGATCTAACGTATATCTGCGTACCCAGGTACGAATCGCCGCATCATCCGCGATGTTCTCTGCCAATATATCAGAGGCGCCCTGTATCGCATCAGCCGCGGTCTCCACACCGCGCTCAGGGTCAATATAGCGGCCTGCCTCTTCCTGAAGACTTCCCTGCTTGGGTTGCGTCCAAATCCATGCAGACAACGGCTCCAGTCCACGCTCCTTGGCCACACTTGCACGTGTCTTTCGCTTTTGGCGGTAAGGTCGGTACAGATCCTCCACTTCCTGCAGCTTCACGGCATTGACGATAGCCTTGGACAGATCCTCTGTAAGCTTGCCCTGCTCTTCAATGATTCGTAGCACCTCGGTCTTGCGGTCCTCCAGATTGCGAAGGTATTGCACTCGCTCCTCGACCTGACGAAGCTGATTCTCATCCAGCTCACCCGTCATTTCCTTACGATAGCGCGCAATGAATGGAATCGTGTTGCCTTCCTCCAGCAAAGCTACAGTAGTCCTCACCTGCTTAAGCGACAGGGACAATTCCTGCGACACTTGCTTGATGATGCGTTCTGCCCGTTGCTTGTGCTCTATATTCTGTTGCTCTTGTTCCTCTATATTGGACATGCGTCTTACTCCTCCTTGGACCCGTCACGCCTGCTGGCTGCCATGGCTCGAAGACCGATGCACCAGCTTGGACGTTCACAATTATACACTTTTCTTATTATCACAAAAATCGCAACAAAGCGCCAGTGCTGTCCACTTGACGCAAAAGAAGCCGCATTGCTGCGGCTACCAAGCTACACATGACTGACGCATTTGGGGCGCCACGCATCATGTGTGATATCAAGATCTGCTGCATGTGCGCTCGCAGCTCGAACAAATAATAAGGCCATGAAGTTCGGACACCTCATGGCCTCTTCAAGACTGCATCCTGCCTGTTGTCTAGAAATCAATCAAGCCCAGACTGATCTGCAGAGAATCGCTTACTTTGCGCATCGTCTCTTCATCCAGATGGGTGATCTTATCGGTAAGCCTTTGCTTGTCGATCGTTCGAATCTGCTCCAGCAGAACAACTGAATCCCGATCGAAGCCGTGCGTCGCTGCATCAATTTCCACATGCGTTGGCAGCTTCGCTTTTTGAATCTGGGCGGTAATAGCCGCCACGATTACAGTAGGGCTAAAACGGTTGCCAATATCATTCTGAATGATGAGAACCGGTCTTACTCCCCCTTGCTCCGAACCGACAACAGGTGAAAGATCCGCAAAAAATACGTCGCCGCGCTTCACGATCAATGTCCATTACACCCCGCTTACTGTGCGGCCCAGAGTGCTGTCTGCATCTTCCTCCGCGTGAAACGCCTCGGATGCCATGGTAAGATTAATCTTCGCCATCTCCATATATCCGCGCTGCATCGCTTCACGGATATAACGCTTCTTACGCTCGTTCAAATACAACTTCATGGCCTGTCTGATGAATTCACTGCGGTTGGAATTTTCCATAGCTACAATCCCGTCCACTTCCTGCAAAAGATGATCTGGAAGACTGATCATGATCCTTTTCGTGCTCTGCAAATTGGCCAACGTTACTTCCACCCCCACAAACCTTGTCGCCATTGTACCATTATAACGTTATTCCCGGTAATTTATACAAGAATAATATATGTGCTCCGTATATCAACTATGCTGCATCCCATTATAAACTACACGGACCGCCTACGTACAGTGCTTCTCGATCTGAAAATCGATTGGAAATCGTCGCTTTGCAACAATTTTACCGTTTAGATCTTATAATTCGAGATGCAAATGGCGAACTCCTGCTAGTTTATAGGGTTTCTCTTGTCATTTCCTCGTTAAATATTACCAATCAAGGAGAACCGGGTTCGTAACATTCGTGACAATGGTAGTATGCGTGTCGATCCATGGGAATGGAAATCAATCCAGACTATTCCTGACAAGAGGCCAGTAATGGATTCGTGAGAGCGATCCTCACACCGTCTCGCAAATACGCACGCGGCACTCGGGCCGCAAGCATGCAGACCACTTCATAGTGGATGGTACCCAGCTTGGAGGCCAGCTCGTCAGCACGGATGCAGCCGTCTGACTGCTGACCGATGAGAACAACCTCTTCACCGGCATGAATTGGCTTGGCAGCATTCGCAAAATCCTGGAGCAGGACCATGCATTGGTCCATACAGATCGTTCCGACTACAGGCACACGGGACCCGCGAACGAGGACCTCGGCTTTGCCAGTCAGCATGCGCGAATATCCATCGGCATAGCCAATCGGCAGCGTCCCTATACATTCCTCTTCCGTGGTAACATAGCGAGTACCGTAGCTGATTCCCCAGCCGGGAGGAAGGGTTTTGACATATACCAGCTCTGTCTTCAAGGTCAAGACGGGCTTCAAATACACCCGCTCATGATTCACCTCATCGGACGGATACAGCCCATACAGCGATATGCCGATCCGCACCATATTGGGTGAGAGTCCTGGCGTATCCAGTGCTGCTGCACTATTAGCCGTATGTATAATGGGAATGTTGATGCCTTGCTCTGACAGCGTCTCTGCCACACTCCAGAATCTGCGATATTGCTCCAATGTATATTCTTTATCCTCTTCATCTGCACGGGCAAAATGGGTAAACAGCCCCTCCAGCTCAGCCTGCTCCGTCTCCAGCACACGATTAACGAAGGCTACAGCCTTCTCTCCCGGAAGCAGTCCCAGACGTCCCATGCCGCTGTCGATCTTGATATGGACCTTCAGTCTGCGCGGATCGCCGCTACGATCCAACTGGGCGACAGCTTCCAGCACCTCTGGAGAGAATAGCGTGATGGTAATATCATGCTCCCATGCTATCTGTACCGCCTGTGGTCCTGTATAACCCAGCACCAGAATGGGAAGCGTGATGCCTGCATGACGCAGCTCCAGCGCTTCATCAAGAAACGCTACGCTGAGATAATCAGCACCTATTCTCTCCAGCTCTCTGGATACTTCGACAGCTCCATGACCGTAGGCATTTGCCTTTACGCATGCAAGCACCTTCTGGGTCGGCGGGAGTGCCTGCCGAAAGGCCATATAGTTAGCTTCAATATGATTCAAATTGATTTCGGCCCTGGTCGGTCTGTAATGTCCTTCCAATTCCTCACCTTCATTCTTGAGAGTCCTTCGCCAGCATTTGTCAGCAACACCTCACACCTGCGGTTGTTCATTGCTGCCTGACAAAATGCTCTGGTCAATAGAACTATGTTAATGTTCTGCGAACCGACTGTCAATGAAGCCGCGCTGGAAGGAAGCCCGCCCTTTCACACCGTGCAAAAAAACAATAAAAGACGGATATCGGCGGAGCAGAGATCAGACTCTGCAACCGTCAATATCCGCCGTTATGATGTTATTTACCCGATTGATCCTGCATAGAAGCGGCAATCTTCGTCATCTCGCTGACTGGAAGATCGGCGCTTGTAATTCTGAATTCGACGCCATCGTTCATCCAGGTCAAGGTACGCTGCTGATCTCCGGTCAGCACACCCATGACTCCAAAGCCCATATCAATGAGGCTGCCTGCCGATAGTGACACGGCCCGATCCTGAGGTCTTGCTTCTACGATGGTGAAATTGTATTGTCCTTCATAGCGAATCATGACGGCATGATTGCTGCTGTCGGTGATGACAGGCATATCACGCATCTGTACCCCTTCAGGCAGATAGGTGGGCTCAATCAAGCCGAATTCGCTCATGGTCGGATCGACGACACCTTCTCCCTCTTCAGCCGATTGCTCTGTCGATGGATCCGTGGAAGGTTCTCCAGCAGACGGCTTCTGGGTGCCTGACTCTCCCTCAACGCTACCACTGGATGTCCCCTGCTGCTCGTTCCCAGCTGCCTCGCCAGTATTCTCTTCCTGTCCTTCGGCCAATCCTGGCTCTTGGAACTGCTGCGTATTATTCGTATCAACAGCCGTCTCTGCCCCTGACGATTCCGGGGTACCTGCTTGTGGAACAGCTGTGCTACCTGCGGTCATGTTGCGCTCCATATCAAAGGCGTCCTTGTTGAATTTGGTGCCGAATTTAAAATCACTGAATTTGAGATCGACCAGCACCTTGGCATTCGCGTCAGACACCTGAACCTGCTGCGGCGCATAATTTTCTTTATTGAGCCAGATCTTCTGACGTACAAGAGAGCTACTGTTATAGTTCGCTGCTACATCAAAGACGTATGCATTCTCGCCACTGGCAAGCTGGCGGGTCTTGTCTCCAATAATACTGCGCACAAGCGTCTCATACAGGTAGACCTGACCCTGATTGTCGGGCCAATCACTCTTGAAGCGGAAGCTCTTGTTCAGACTTGGCGTCAGGACGAAGACACCTTCATCGTTGCGAAGTACAATCTGGGTAACATCCTTATTCTCATTGGTCATGGCAATGCGATAATAAGACGGCTTGCGATACGATACATCGACCAAATACTCTTGCGGTGTCTCTCCCGTATGCAGTGTCATCAGCGCCGTGCCGTGGTAGCTATCCATCCCGCTGACCACATTACTCAAATCCTTTACTACATCGTCCGCACTTTTCTTGCCGCACCCGGCAACCAGCACGATCACGCACATGATCATGGCAAGCATCCATGAACTCCGGCGCATATCATCAACCCCTTCAGCACATGTTTTGATTCGGAATAGTACATGTCTATGAGGGACTTGTTCGATTTATGCAGACTAGCATGACAAGCCGGCTTGTGAATTTGTATGGCATGCTCTCCCTAGTGAACAAAGGAAGGGTCTCTTAAATAGTTCCAAAAATGATTCCAAACTGTCACCTTCTCCATCTCTTCTGGCCTTGATCCCCTGTAGAACTGCCGTTATCTTGAAGAAAGGGGGGTTTTGGAAGACAAATATGAAGCTACCAGAAAAGAGGTACAATCGTGATCCTAAAAATCATTGGACAGGTTGCCGTGACTTTGTTGCTGCTGGCAGTCCTGTTGTTCACAGGCTTTATTCTGCTGTTCATTATTTCGTTCAGCATGGACACCCAGAAGTTCTACATTCCTATGTTATTGATTGTTGTTGGCATTTTGGCGCTATATATCATTCTGTTCAATTTCCGTGCATTCCGCACCCGGCCACTCTTTCACAAGCTCTCGGCCGTGATTTTGGGTATCTGTCTGCTGACAGCCGGCGGCTACGAAATCAATCATATGTATCACAAAAGCCTTGAAATCAACAGTGTGCAGGACGTGGATATCGAGCAATACCAGCCTTTTCAGAACAGCGGCACTGTAGCGGTGCTTGGACACCAAGCTTCCTTTACCCTGTCAGCCGCAGATGATCTGCCACATCTGGATGGGGCTACGGCGCTCTATCCGCTGTATTCAGCCTTCGCTCAAGCCGTATATCCCGAGAAGGAATATACCCTATATAACAGTGAAGTGATGGGCTCAGGCACTGGACGTGCCTATGAGCAGCTTATAATGGGTGAGTCGGATATCATATTCGCCATGTCCCCTGGGGAAGTCCATCAGAAGATGGCCGCAGAATCAGGGCTTGATCTGAAGCTTACGCCTGTGGGACGCGAGGCCTTTGTATTTTTTGTCCACAAGGATAATCCTGTCACAGGGCTGACCAGCCAACAGATCAAGGATATCTATACAGGGCGCATCACGAACTGGCAGCAGGTTGGGGGCAACAACGAACCCATCAAAGCGTTCCAGCGGCCTGAGAATAGCGGCAGTCAGGCGATGTTGCAGAAATTTCTCGGCGACGAGGAGCCTATGCCTCCCATTACCGAGGATGTGATCGCCGGGATGGGCGGAATTATCCAGCAAGCAGCAGGCTACCATAATTACAAAAATGCCATCGGATACTCCTTTCACCATTTTACTACCAGCATGAACAAAAATGACGGGATCAAGCTACTTGCTGTCGATGGAGCTCTGCCCGATACAGCAGCGATCCAGAGCGGAGCCTATCCAATCACTTCAGAATTCTATGCGGTGACGGCTGAACGCCAAAGAGGGCTCAAGCAACCACCGAAGCCAAATGTTACCGAATTGCTGCAATGGATTGGCTCGGATGAGGGCCAGTCTCTGGTCGAGGCGACAGGATATTTTCCGCTGAAGTAAGAAGTTGTAGGCTGGTGCCTTGGATTGAGCAAAAAAGGCAGTTAACCATATTTTTCTCATCGGAATTAACTGGTATAATAAAGTCATGATCTGCGCAATGAGAAAAATCATGCAAAATGGCAAGATTCATTTTACATTTTCATATATTTTTCACTGGACGAAATCATAAAATCGATATATTCTGTAAGTAACTAAAAAAACGGAATAAGGATCTTCGGGGTAGGGTGTAAGTCCCAACCGGCGGTATAGCTCTAATCAAGAGCTGAGCCCGCGACTCATGCGCTTCCATAAAGTGCATGACTGATTTGGTGAGATGCCAAAGCCGACGGTATAGTCCGGATGGAAGAAGATCGACACATTAAGCCTTTTGTATGTATAGCTGGTGATTAGGTATACGTGTATCATTTCACATACCTCTTGTCACCCTATATATGCTGCACTGGTTTATTTGATCAGCCCCCGAGCGTACACTTTATCGTGTATTTCGGGGGCTTTTGTCGTCATCACCGGTCCTGTATTCATAAAGGAGTCTTAAAGCATGAGTCATACCACTGCAACCTCCGTTAGCTTTTCCAGACCGAAAATGAACAGCGGCTTTTGGCTGGTCGTACTTGGAGCTGCCCTGTGGGGTGTTGATCCACTGTTCCGCATTCTGCTGCTGGACACTCTAACCTCCGCGCAGATCGTCCTTCTGGAGCATGTCCTGCTGTTCTTATGCGCAGCTCCTATTCTCTGGAAGCATCGGGAAGAGCTAAAACGTATTCGTCTTCGCCATGCTGTCGCCCTGTTGATCGTATCCTGGGGCGGTTCGGCGGTAGCTACCATTCTGTTCACCATGGCTTTGGCAGATGGTAATCCGAACGCAGTCCTGCTGCTGCAAAAGCTCCAACCGATATGCGCCATTATTCTGGCACGTATCATCCTGAAGGAGATGCTGCCTAAGCATTTTGGCTGGCTGCTGGTGATTGCTCTGGTTGGTACCTATATGCTTACCTTTGGCTGGTCCCTGCCCTTTGGTCATGTCAATGAATTCATCCAGATGGGGAGCTTGCTTTCCCTGGGTGCCGCGGCTTTGTGGGGAGGCTCTACGGTCATGGGACGCTATCTGCTCGGCACCATGAAGTATGAGACGGTAACTTCTCTTCGCTTCATGCTAGCATTGCCGCTGCTGATGATCGTTACGGCTGTAGAAGGTGCTCCATGGCAGTTCCCGGCTGGACTAATGGCTGCAGGTGCCGTTACACTCAATCTGATTCTTCAGGCCCTCTTGCCCGGACTACTCAGTATGTTCCTGTACTACAAAGGTCTCGCAACAACCAAGGCGTCATACGCTACACTGGCTGAGCTAAGCTTCCCAATGATCGGGGTCATTATTAACTGGATCGCGTTCCGCGAGATGGTCACGCTGCCTCAGCTTACTGGATTCATGCTGATCTGGGCCACCCTGTTCATTATTTCCCGGCAGCATAAAGAACCCGCCATGGAACCTAAGCTAGCACCTTGACCAGATCATTAATCTAAAAAAGACGCCAAGGGCGATACCAGAGTCAGATGCTGACTCCTGATATCGCCCTTCTCTTGTTGTATTGCAAGGCACTTACCTTTGTTACTGCAAGGTGCTCACCTGTTACTACAAGCACTCACCCTGTGAGTTATCTGGTACTGGTCACACATGGACTTTTTATGTACCACGCTATAACCCTCATACTACGTCCTGACGTACACAATCTGCTAGCTCGCTTCACCCGTAAATTGTCTGCGCTTCTCTGCATCCGGGTCCGTGACAAGGCTGAGCTTCCGATCAAATACCGCCGTTACACGCTGCTCGTGCTCATAGGCTGGCCATTGAAGTACCGCCGTGGTGGGATCGCCTGTCCGGGCAAAGGCCGCCCAAGCTGACAGCATCTGTCTAGATAGCTCTAACATGTCATCTGTGAGCTGTATTCCAAGTCCCGATAGCAGCTCAAGATTGCCGAATACGAAGGCAATCTCTGCTCCGTGCACCGCTTTTCCCAGAAAAGGATGGCCCGCGAGCGACCAATCGAACCGATACATCCACACCGACTGATGTCTTGCCTGCGCTGAAGCATACTGTACAGCGGAGCGCCAGAAATACAGCTCGGTCATGAATTTGCTCTGCCCGTCGACGGTCATCGGATAATACTGCAGCAGCTCTTCTCCATTCTCCAGCCCTGTCAATGCATAGATCGCCTGCACGGCCATTTCGGAACTGATGAGATGCTCGGGCTCACGAACGAAATAGGCCCCTTCATCCAGATTCGTTCCGATGAGCAGCGGTACTTGAGCTCCTTGGCCGGACTGAATACAGGACAGCGGCTCCTCAGGCAATGTATTCCCGTCCACCACGGGCTGGAATAGCAATGTAATCCCGGCAGAGCCGACCTTCTGATGCAGCTTGTAGGTTGCCATCGTAATGTCCTCCAGCGGTATGGCTGACAGACGCTCAGCGGTTGGCTGCTCCACACCCAGCTCTTGCAGGAAAGCTGCTGCGATCGCGTGTGCTTTGCCGGTCTCCAGCACCTGTGATGCCCCACTTTGCATAATAGCCCGGTGGAACAAGCCCTTTGCCGAAGGCATGGCCAGTAGTGCCCCGATGCTCATGGCACCCGCTGACTCTCCGAACACAGTTACGTTTCCTGGATCACCGCCGAAGGCCGCGATGTTCTCCTGTACCCACCGAAGAGCAGCCAGTTGATCCAGTAGACCTGCATTGGACACCAGTTCGGGATCAAACGACGACAAGTGCAGGAAGCCCAGCGGTCCCAGACGGTAGTTGATCGTCACGACTACCACGTCCCCTTGCTGCGCAAGTGTACGCCCGTCGTACAAGGACATGCTGCCAGAGCCAGTAACGAAGGACCCACCGTGAATCCACACCATGACAGGCTTGCCAGTAGAGGATGCAGCTTCAGCAGTAGGACTCCATATGTTCAAATACAAGCAATCCTCAGCAGGGTCTGGTTGCTCCGCTCTTGAGCCAAAGATTCCCTCACTACTCTTGCCCGGCTGCGGACATACGGGACCAAATTGTGTAGCATCGCGGATTCCCTCCCAGCTGGAGGGCGGCTCAGGTGCCTTGAAGCGCAGCGCTCCAACAGGCGGACTTGCATAGGGAATCCCCTTCCATACCGATACACCCTGTTCCTGTGTACCTTGTAACCATCCATACTGTGTGCGGACACGACCGTCTGACATTTGAATACCTCCCATTAAATATAAATGTTAGGATCTGAGGCCTCATTCAGGCAGCTCCTCCACGGCGGTATCATCCTAAGAGACAGCCTTCGGCTCACTGCTCTTCTTTTGGCACCAGCTTGTAGATTTCTTCATCCTCCAGAGCGTCAATCAGACGATCCAGCCACTTGTAAAAAGATACTGCCTGCTTCATTTTATCACGATCATGCTCCAAAATTTTCCTAAGTTCGTCATTCTCCAATTCCTGATCCAGCAACTTGTCCATTTCGTAGATGGCCTTGCGCATGACCTGGAGATTCATTTCGACAGCTTTACGCCACTTGATCGAGAAAAAATCTGCAAAGGTCTGATGCCAATCCATCTCGACTTCGTACAGGTCCTTTCTGGAGCCTTTATTCCACACTTTATTGACCATTTTCAGATCGAGCAATGTTCTCATGCTTGTGCTCATGCTAGTCTTGCTCATTTCCATTTCGCGCCCCATGTCATCCAGCGTCATTGGATGGTCTGCGAAGAACAACAGCCCATACAGGTGTCCTGTAGATAGGGTTACACCATACAAGTCCATATTCTTACCAATAGCCTCAATCACTCTTTTACGGATCTTCTGCAGCGTCTCCAACTGCACTTCATTTAATTGGTCCAAGCTCATGCTTGCAACCTCCTATCAGCTATTCTTGCTACTGTGCTCTCTACTTGCTTCTCTGCTCCCAGAGGAATGTAACTTGCATGTTCTTACTCCGCCAGATGCTCTCCTATTTCATGACACAGCGGGACCCGGCATGAATCATGCCAATCCCGCTTTGCTCATTTACTAAATATGAAGCTGTAAAAAGCTCTCTGGTGTCTCGATGTAATTTTATTGATAATATTTACATTATTTTAGAAAAGAACATGCATTTTTTCGCAACTTTTCTTCCTTTTCATTAACATTAGTTTCAAAATTCTGCTTTTGGCTTATATTTCTGATTATTGTCTATTCTACAGAAAAGAATAAAGCAAAGTAAAGTTACGAATGTTAAAGCTATTGGGAGCATAGTAGAGGATATTAGAGGATAACTTCATACAGTTTTTTCTGTACGTTCCTTACGAACAGATTTTTCGGTTGTAAGAAACGTAGACTGTCTGTTACAATTATCAACGTTGCTAACGAAGCCTACGGTCATTCGTAAAATTAGCTTCCGTAAGCAATCCCTTAACTTTGCATCAATCGCCATACAAGCACCAACGGGGTTAATGGAAAGCGAAAGATAGAGAGAAGAGGTGGATATATGACTATTTTGGAAGTCAGAAATGTAAGCAAGCTATTCGGTCCTAACGTCGAACAAGGCGTATCCCTGCTGGAGCAAGGATGGACTAAGGAAAAACTGAATAAGGAAAAGAATATTACCGTAGGGGTCAACCGGGCCAATATGGATATTCAGCAAGGTGAAATTTTCGTCATTATGGGCTTGTCGGGTAGTGGTAAATCTACGCTTGTACGTATGTTCAATCGTCTGATTGAGCCGACCTCCGGCGAAATTCTTGTGCATGGCAAGGATTTACGCAAAATGAACAAGGAGCAGCTACGGGAAGTTCGTCGTAAGACGATCAGTATGGTATTTCAGAAATTCGCCCTGTTCCCGCACCGTACTGTGCTGGAAAACGTAGAATACGGGCTGGAAGTCCAGAATGTAGACAAGGCTGAACGCAGACAGAAGGCAGAGCAATCGTTGGAGCTGGTCGGCCTCAAGCATTGGGGAGACAAGATGCCAGATGAACTAAGCGGCGGGATGCAGCAGCGTGTAGGCCTGGCTCGTGCATTGGCCAATGATCCTGAGGTGTTGCTGATGGACGAAGCCTTCAGTGCTCTGGATCCGCTCATTCGCCGCGACATGCAGGATGAATTGCTCGAACTGCAGGATAAAATGAAGAAAACGATTATTTTCATTACCCACGACTTGGATGAAGCGCTGCGAATCGGTGACCGTATCGCCTTGATGAAGGACGGAGCCGTCGTGCAAATTGGGACTCCGGAAGAGATCATGATTCAGCCTGCCAACTCTTATGTGGCGCGTTTCGTGGAAGACGTGGATCTGTCCAAGGTACTTACAGCAGCACATGTCATGCGCAGACCCGAGACCATTACGCTGGATCGCGGTCCGCGGGTAGCCCTGGAGCTCATGCGCGAACGAGGGATTTCCAATCTGTTCGTCATCGATCGCTCCAAGAAGCTACTGGGAGTCATTACCGCTGAAGATGCTGCGTCTGCCCTGAAGGCAGACAAGAAGCTGCAGGATATTCTTATTACAGATGGACCTCAGGTTGCACCGGATACCGTCATGAATGATCTGTTCGAGATTACAAGCTCCTCCAAGGTTCCGCTGGCCGTCGTAGATCAGAACGGTAAGCTACAGGGAGTCATTGTACGCGGTGCCCTGCTGGGTGCTCTCGGCGGAGAAGTTTCATTAAGGGAGGTGCCTGAGCATGCCGAAAATACCACTCGCTGAATGGGTTCAAAGCATTGTTGATTGGATGGCGGTGAACCTGGAAGGATTGTTCAGCGTTATCTCTACCGTTATCTTTAGCATTGTAGGGTTCTTCTCAGGACTCTTTATGCTACCACATCCGATTGTATTTATTATCATTCTTGGGATTATTGCTTACCTGGTAGGACGGGTACCGTTAACTTTATTCACAGTGCTCGGATTCCTACTGATTGATAACCTTGGCTACTGGAGTCAGACGATGGATACGCTGGGTCTTGTCATTACCTCGGCACTCATCTCCGTACTGCTCGGTGTACCGCTAGGTATCTGGTGCGCTTATAGCAAGACAGCATCCCGGATCATTACACCATTACTGGACTTTATGCAGACGATGCCTGCCTTCGTATACTTGCTTCCGGCTGTAACATTCTTCAGTCTCGGAGTCGTTCCTGGTGTCATTGCGTCCGTAATTTTCGCGATTCCACCAACGATTCGTATGACCAACCTCGGGATCACACAAGTATCAGGTGAGCTCGTCGAGGCTGCAGATGCCTTTGGTTCGACCTCAGGTCAGAAGCTCTTCAAGGTGCAGCTACCGCTGGCTATGCCAACACTCATGGCTGGTATTAATCAGACAATCATGCTGTCCCTATCCATGGTCGTCATCGCTTCCATGATCGGGGCACAAGGAATTGGTGCTGAGGTCTATCGTGCTGTAACCCAATTGCAGATTGGTAAAGGCTTTGAAGCAGGTCTGGCCGTCGTCGTGCTGGCTATTGTACTTGACCGCTTCACACAGAACCTGTTCAATTCGGGTCGCAAAAAACAAAGCCGTGTGACAAACAAGCAAAAAGCGCTGATCGCTGCAGCTGCAGGGATAGTGATTCTGGTAGCAGGTGCATCCCAATATTTCATCGGGAATGATTCCTCCTCCTCCGGTAATCATCAAGCTAGCTCCAGTGCAGGCGAGGCCGTAGACTACCGTATTATCGGTATTGATGCCGGTGCCGGGATAATGAAGTCTACGCAGAAGGCCATTGAGGATTATGAATTAAGTGACTGGACCCTGGTAGAAGGCTCTGGAGCAGCCATGACCGCTGAGCTGGACAAGGCTATTCGCAACGAAGCCCCTATCATTATTACGGGCTGGACACCTCACTGGATGTTCAATAAATACGACTTAAAATACCTGGAAGATCCCAAGAAATCCTATGGTGAAGCAGAAGAAATTCATACCATTGCACGTAAAGGTCTTCAAGAAGACCAACCCGTCGCTAACGAGTTCCTGAATCGCTTCGAATGGACCTCCGACGACATGGGCGAGATGATGATTGCCATCCAGGATGGCACCAGCCCTGAGCAAGCTGCACAGGATTGGGCAGAGAAGAACAGTGACAAGGTTGATGCCTGGACCGAAGGCTTGACTCCTGTTAATGGCGATACCTTCAAATTCAGCTATGTTGCCTGGGATTCCGAGATTGCCAGTACGAACCTGTTGAAGTATGTAATGGAGAACCGACTGGGCTACAACGTGCAGGCTCTGCAGGTGGAGGCTGGACCGATGTGGACCGGAGTCGCCAGTGGTGACGTGGATGCCTCACCAGCAGCTTGGCTTCCATTGACGCATGCCGACTACTGGGACAAATACAAGGATCAGGTTGACGATCTGGGTGCAAATATGACAGGTGTGAAGACGGGACTGGTCGTTCCTGCCTACATGAATATCAATTCCATTGAGGATCTAAAAGGCGGGAATACAGCAGCCTCAAATAATGCCACTGCTGTCGGTGAAGAGTTCAAATACCAGATCGTTGGTATTGATGCTGGAGCAGGGATAATGAAATCCACGGCGCAGGCCATTGAGGACTATAGTCTGTCAGACTGGAAGCTGATTGAGGGTTCTGGTGCCGCTATGACTGCCGAGCTCGACAAAGCCGTGCGGAGCGAGCAACCGATCATTATCACAGGCTGGACACCTCACTGGATGTTCAACAAATATGATCTGAAGTATCTGGAGGATCCGAAGAAGACTTACGGTGATGCCGAGGAGATTCATACCATTGCTCGTAAAGGTCTGAAGGAGGATCATCCTGTCGCATACGAGTTCCTGAATCGCTTCGAATGGACCTCAGATGACATGGGTGAGATGATGATCGCCATTCAGGCAGGCACAAGCCCTGAGCAAGCAGCTCAGGATTGGGCAGAGAAGCATAGTGACAAGGTTGATGCCTGGACCGAAGGCTTGACGCCTGTTAATGGCGACACCTTCAAATTCAGCTATGTTGCCTGGGATTCCGAGATTGCCAGTACGAATCTGTTGAAGTATGTAATGGAGAACCGACTGGGCTATACCGTGCAGGCTCTGCAAGTGGAGGCTGGACCGATGTGGACCGGAGTCGCTAACGGCGATGTAGACGCTTCTCCTGCTGCCTGGCTCCCGCTTACGCACGCCGATTACTGGAACCAATACAAGGATCAGCTTGATGATCTCGGCGCGAATATGACAGGCGTGAAGACCGGACTAGTTGTCCCTGCTTACGTAAATATCAATTCAATTGAAGAATTGCAATAACTTATTATAAGTTCACTAAAGAGCATTTACACTGGCCACTCCGATGACAGAACAACACTCCAATCGCTGTTATCCCCAGATTTCTTTTAATTTCCTTTTTAAAGGGCTAATCCGGGGATAATGCGAACGCTACGCTTCTCCACGTTGTTTCTGCCCTCTCCGTTATCGTGTAAAAAGCTTAGTTGAATCTATAAAGCATCAACTGCACAACGTAAAGGTCGAGTGAGACACTCCATAAGAGTCTCCGCTCGACCTCTTTATATTATCTACTCCATCCCCCAGCTGCCTTAGCTGCGAACCACGTTATCATCCGCCAGGATCGCAGAACTCTGCTCAGCAGTCTGCTTCTGTCTGAACCACAACGGGTAGATTACGAATGACACGAGTAAGGTAATGCACCCAATAAGTCCTAATGCCAGCACATCCTTCAGGATGTAGTCCATCCCCAAGCCCTTCAGGGTCAGATTACGCACAGCCTCCAGATAATACGTCAGCGGAAGCGCATGGCTAATCCCTTGAATAAATCCAGGCATCGCTTCAATTGGCCAAGTATACCCCGATAGCATAAAGGAAGGAACTGCGATTAGCATCAGCACCTGTGTAGCATTGACCTTCGTCGTCGATATGAGACTGAACAGGAAGCCAAGGCCGCAGAGTGCGAAATTGAACGCCAGTGATACGAGTATGAACGGTAGTAGCTGACTGTTGAACGGAATACCGAAGCCTAACGCACTAATACCGAAGACAGTAACTGTATTGATCGCTCCAGCAAGGAAATACGGAGTCAGCTTGGCAATAGCCAGCCGCCAAGGCGTATGACGCCAGGCAGCGAAGCGTGCCCATGTCCCACGCTCCTTCTCTCCCGTGCAGGACAGAGCGATCCCAAGCAGCAAGCACTGCTGCAATGCTGCGCCAAGTACACCGATAGGCATGAAGAGCTGATAATCATAGGTGGGATTGAACAGCACCCGTGAGCGGAACGGAATCGCACTGAATGTCGATGCGGCCTGATCCGGGTTCATCCCCTTCATTTCCAGGGATTTAGTGGATACCCCTGCACTAATGCTACTGATGACCTGATTTGCAATCCGGCTTGCACTGTTCGAATACATCATATTGCTGCCATCAATAAGTGTCATGACAGGTATGTTCTCTCCATGCTTGATCCGATTCGAGAAATTATCAGGTATGATAATACCTACCTTAGCCTCACCGGACTCCACCTGTCTGACTACTTCATCTTCATTAAATACCTGCCGATTCACGGCAAACGTGTCCGTCGCATCGAACGCCTGGACAATCTGTCTGCTAAGCTGCGATTGATCGCCATCATACACCGTCACGGGCATTTCTGTAATTCGTTGATTCATGTATAAGAAGCCAAATAATATCGTATACAGGATAGGCGTTGCCAGCAAGATTAAGAGCAATCTTCGATCTGCAATCAGCAGTCGGAATTCCTGGGCAAGAACGCCCCTGATTGTCAGTTTGTCTTCCATATTAATGTGCCCCTTGCTGCAGGAATACGGTAGAGCCTGTCGGTACAGCATCTGGAAGATCTGTCAGCAGCACTTTGATTCCGAAGGAACGGACATCCGTATCGCCAGAGTTCTGGCTCGGTCTTTGTGTTGCAAAGTCAGCCGCTGCATCCATCACCGCAACCTTTCCTTTGACCACAGATTGATCCGATAGCAGGCTCACTTGTACCTCATCACCTACTTGAAGACCATTCAGTCGAGTCTCCGGTACATAGAATTTGGCCCAACGCTCGCCTGTTGTCTCAATGGTATATACAGCAAAGCCTGCGCTTGCCAGCTCTCCCAGGTTCAACGTCTTGGAGCGAATGACTCCGTCAGCCGGAGCGAGCAATTCCGAATAGCTAACATACGTCTGTACCTCCTGCAACGCTGCTTCGGCTTGAGCCACTTGGGACTCAGCACCCTCCACGGTAGATTGTGCCTGCTTCACTGCGGATTGAGCCTGCTCCACAGAGGCTTGAGCAGCCTTGACATCCTCCTGCTTCAACGTAACCTGCCCTGCTCCAGCTTGGGCTTCCTTCACAGCAGCAAGCGCTTGCTGATATTGAGCTTCTGCAGCTGCAATTTCTTCGCTTCGGCTGCCCTGCTGGATCAAATCCAACTGCTCGCTGGTAACCTCATACTTGGCTTTGGCTTGCGTGTGGTCCAGGGTAGCTTGATCCAATTGAGCCTGCGTAGCCGCTCCTGCATCCTTCAGATCACGCACTCGCTGTAGCTGGGTAGTCGCAAGATCATAAGCGGACTTGGCTACCTGCTGATTCAGCTGCGCCTGTTGAATCTCCTGTGGCCGCGCTCCTGTCTTGAGTGCATCCAGCTTGGCTTTGGCAGCTGCTGATGCTGCTTTGGCCTGAGCAATCTGACTGTCTACCGTCTGGGAGGTCACGCCTACTGCAGTACTGCCTTGACTCTTCTTGGCTTCAGCTGCTCCTACCGTTGCTTCGGCTTGGCTTACGCCCGCTTTAGCCTTGGAGACATTTGCTTTGGCTGCTTGCAGGGCTGCTTCAGCCTGCTTCACCTTATCCTCTAGCTCCTTATTTTCGATCCGAGCAATAACTTGGCCTTTAGTAACCTTATCCCCTTCATTCACTAGCAGCTCGGCAATGCGGCCGCTTGTCTTGAAGCTCGCATTGATGATGTCAGATTCTACAGATCCTGACGTACCGGAGAAATCGGACTGCCCGGCAGTTGTCTGTGTCCCCTGGAAGGCAAACAGTGCGTAGAAGCCCAGTGCAATGATAAGTATTAGACCTGCATAAATTGTATATTTCTTTATAGTCATCTCTGATCCACTCCATGAATTGTTTATAATCGCGGAGCCTTTAGCCCCAAAGCATTGTAAATGAATGTTCTTACTGTCTTGCGAATCTGCGGGTCGGGAACACCATCTCCCCCAATAACGACGCTCATCGGCATGAAGATATAGATACCGAAGACACAATTGGTAATCGTCTTGGTGTCGAGCTCCTGCGCAATGAACCCAAGCTGCTTGGCAGAATCAATCTCGTTCTCCATATAGGTGAAGTAACTGTCTAGCACCTGGCGAATATCAAAATGATGCTCGTTGACGACCCAGCCCTTGCTGACGAGCAATCGGCAAAAATCCTGTTCCTCCCTCATGAAATTAAAATGAAGCTCGAAAAGCTGCTCGACCCGCTCCATGACATGCTCCGTTGGAATCAAATCCATTCCCTGCTTCATTCGTTCCACGAATCGATCCATACCCGTCTTGAGAATGAAGATATACAGCTCCTGCTTGTTCTTGAAATTATAGTACAGTGTGCCTTTGGCAATGCTGCAGGCCCGTGCGATCTCTTCCATATTGGTCTCGTTATAGCCACGTTCGGAAAAGGCCTTCAGTGCACCATTGAAAATGAGCTCCTTGGTCTGATTTTTCATGCTTCCTCCTTTTTTTGAACTGACCATCCAGTACAAAAAAATCTTCTGAAGCTATTATAATCATGTCTGTGCCATAACTTCAATACTAAAATTTCCAATCGGATGAATTTAGAACAACCGTTCAAACAGGCCGTGCAATACCGTTTCGCAGAAATCGGGCAATACATTATCGGCTCCAATCTAAGCGGAAAATAAAAAATGCCCCCTCACGTGTGTAGGTAAATGTGACTTTACCTATCCACTGTGAGGAGAGCATATCAGTCTCTTCGGCTGCGGCTACCCTTTAAGCTAATACCTTGTTCGATACGATGCGGGTTAGAATGATCTACAGAGAGCATGGTTAGCGGAGAGCAGCTCTACACTCTCCCAGACCAATCAATCTGCATCCCTATTGCACGGTCTGGTTATATTGCGCAATCTTCTCCGTAATTTGCTGTGCTGCCTGGTCAAGAGCAGCCTTCGGCTCCTGTTGTCCATTCAGTACTGACTCGATGGCACCCTCCGCAATTTGACGAGCCTCCGGGAATACGCCCATGACAGCCCCTTGGGTTGCCTTCGTCGCTGCTGAAGCATGCAGTTGATCGACAGCTGTAGCGAATTGTGGATACTTCTCCATGTTATCCTTCAATACCTGCTGCTCATAAGCAGCCGTTGTAATTGGGAAGTAGCCCGTATTCACACTCCACTCCGCCTGAACCTCAGGAGATGCGACGAATTTGATGAATTCCCAAGCCGCTTGCTGCTGCTCCTCAGACTTGTTATTCATGATATAGAGACTGGCTCCTCCAACGACAACTCCACCCTCAGTAGCGCTAGACGGGCGTGGCAAAAATGCTGTACCTACTTCGAACTTGTCGCCAACCTTCTCTACGATGGAGCGCAGGCCTGCTGTCGAATCCAGTGTCATCGCAATCTGACCTGCTGCAAAGGCACTATTCGTGTCGTCGGTGTTCCGTCCAAGATTCGAAATGATCTTCTTGTCCAGCATGCCCTTCCACCAAGTCAAGGTCTTCACGCCGGCTTCGCTGTTAATCAGTGATTCTGTAGCGGCAGCGTCCCGACCATTGCCATTGTTCACGTACTCTGCATTCTGGTTAGCAAAGAATTGCTCCAGGAACCATCCATAAATCGCGATGGAAGCTCCTGTCTGTCCGTTCGCATTCAGAGCTGTAGCCGCTTGCTCGAAATCCTCAAAAGTCACTGGTGGCTTCTCCGGGTCCAGGCCCGCAGCCTTAAAGGCATCCTTGTTATAGTACAGAATCGGATTGGACGTATTGAACGGCATCGCGTTCAGTTGGCCATCAATTGTGTAGTAACGAGTGATGTTCGGCTCCAGCTTAGACAGGTCAAATTGATCCTTATCAATGAACTGCTGTACCGGGGTGATGGCTTTGGAATCAATCATGAATTTGCTCCCGATCTCATAGACCTGAATCAGATCCGGTCCACTATTCGAGCCCATGGAGGCTTTGAGCTTGTTCAGGCTATCATCATACTTCCCTTGATAGATCGCTTCGACCTGAATGTCGCTTTGTGAGCTGTTGAACTTATTCGCGATTTGCTGAATGGCCTTTTCACCGTTACCTGACATTGAGTGCCACCAAGTCACCTTGACGGGACCTCCAGCATTCCCTTCACTCGCAGGATTCTGCGCATTCTCCGCTGCTGTACCCCCACTGCAGGCTGAGAGAATGAGCAGCATACTAAGACAGATGAGTATGAATGGAATGGATTTCTTACGCGTGAACATGGAATCGCTCCTTTTATTTGAGTTAATGTGGACGAGAACATGGTGAATCTTGATTTATCCCTTCAGAGCCCCTGCTGCCATCCCGCGTACCAGCTGCTTCAGCCCAAGGATCAACAGGAGCAGCGACGGCAGAATAACCAGCGCAGTTCCCGCAAATACGAGATTCCACGAGGTGGCTTCCTGAAATTCCAGCATGGATATACCAATCTGTACGGTACGCATCTGTGGTGTGTTCGTAACGAGCAGTGGCCATAAATACGCATTGTACATATCCAGAAAAGAATAGACTGCAAGTGTGCCAAGTGCCGGACGAGATAGCGGCAGCACATGGAACAGGAAATATCGAATATGGCCGCAACCGTCCATGCGCGCCGCCTCATAGAGCTCCTTGGGCAGCTGCATGAAGAATTGGCGCAGCAGGAAGGTTCCAAAGGCAGTAGCGAGAAAAGGAATCGTAAGTCCCTGATATGTATCCAGCCAGTTCCAGCTGTGAATGGTCAGATAATTCGGAATCATCGTGACCTCCCATGGGATCATCATTGTAGCCACGAACAGGCTGAACATGAGATTTTTGCCCTTGAATTCCATTTTGGCAAACGCATAGGCTGCAAGACTGGCGGTAATCAACTGACCAACCATGGTGATCCCGGATACCAAGAACGTATTGGCAATGAACCTGCCGATCGGTACAATCTCGAACACTTCAACAAAGTTCACAAGATGAAAGGATGTCGGGACAAGACGCGGCGGGTAAGCACTGGCATCCTGCGGTGACATAACAGACATAAAAAATGTGTAAATCACCGGGTATAGCACGAGTATGGCCAGAATCGTCAACACAGCATAGATCAGTGGTGTCTGTACAGAGCGCTTCATTGGTAATGCACCTTCTTCTCTACCCATTTGAACTGAATGAGCGTCAACAGGAAGATGACACTGAACAGTACGAGTGCCTGGGCGCTGCCCGTTCCGAAGCGAAAGTTCACGAAGGCTTCCTGATAGATCGAATAGACGAAGACATTCGTGCTGTTCATAGGCCCACCCTTCGTCAGAATGTTGATCTGGGCGAAGGATTGGAACGCTCCGATGATGGATACGACAACCACGAAAAAGATCGTCGGCGACAGCAACGGCAATGAGATACGCCAGAACGTGACCATAGCCCCTGCTCCATCGATTTTGGCACTCTCATAGAGCTCCTCCGGTATCCCTTGAAGTCCACTGGACAGGACAATGTAATTGAAGCCCAGATTCATCCAGATGGTCATCATGGCAATCGAGAACAAGGCCCAGTCCGGGCTTGTCAGCCATGGAATCGGTTCAATCCCTACCAGGCTGAGCCAATAATTCAGCATGCCCAGAGTCGGATGAAAGAGGAATTTCCAGATGACCGCCGAGGAGCCTACAGACAACACCATAGGCAAGGCAAAGCTGAACTGGAAAATGCGCATTCCCTTGAGCTTCGTGTGGGTCAATGCCGCCAGTACCAATGCTAGCAAGATGCCAACTGGCACTGTGAGCAGGGCGAATAGAACGGTGACCTGAATGCCCTGAAAGAAGAGTCCCGAGCGAAGCAACGTCACAAAATTATCCAGTCCCACGAATGCCGCTACCTGCCCGGTGGGCGAGGTCGAGTGAAGACTCAAATAGACGGATTTCAGCATCGGGTAGAACATGAAGATGGAGAATAGCAGCATCGACGGGGCCAAGAATACATAGGCCAATGCTTGCTCGCGAAGCATTTGTACCCGTAGCGAGGCTGGTCGATTCATGCTCTGACGCGCCTTGGTTCTTTTGCGAACCGGAAGATTCATCGACTCGTGAAGCTCACTCATAAATTCATCCCTTCTGCAATGACTTAAAACGGTAAATTGTTCCTGTTACCTTCATCAGTGTAGAGATCATGTGTCATGTGAGCATCATGCGACTGTTATTCCTCTGTTAATATTGGATGGTTTTGTTAAAAGAGAAAGAGACTGACGCTTACCATCACTGGTAGTCATCAGTCTCTTTTATTACAGTATTTTGTATAATTTGGAGTGTACTTAAATGTAAAGCCATAATCATGGGAATAATGACTGATCAGAGCTTACAGCTTGATTTCACCGTCATATGTTGCGATGGCCTTGTAGAGCTCAGGCCGACGATCGCGGAATATTCCCCACTCTATGCGGGCACTCTCCAAGGCATCCAGATCAAAGCTGGCTGTCAGCACGGATTGCTCTGTACGTCCGGCCTCCTGAATCATATTCCCTTGTGGACCTGCAATGAACGAGGAACCATAGAAAGTAATGCTGGAATCCTCATCCTCCTCCAGTCCGATCCGATTAGAGGCAATGACAGGAATCAGGTTGGAGGCTGCATGTCCACGCATGCACATCTGCCAGTGATCCTTGGAATCAATGTCTCCATCCTGCGGCTCCGATCCAATCGCCGTAGGATAGAAGAGCAGCTCTGCTCCCATGAGAGCCATGCATCTGGCTGCTTCCGGATACCATTGATCCCAGCAGACTCCAACGCCGATCTTCGCATAGCGAGTGTTCCATACCTTGAAGCCGGTATCCCCTGGATTGAAGTAGAACTTCTCCTCATAGCCAGGACCGTCCGGGATATGGCTCTTCCGATACTTACCAAGTACTTCCCCGTCTGCATCAATGACTGCGAGAGAGTTGTAGCGTGCATAATTCTTCTTCTCATAGAAGCTGATCGGCAGTACGACCTTCAATTCCTTGGCGATCGCCTTGAAATGATTCACAGCCTTGTTGTGCTCTAGCTCCGTCGCGTATACATAGTAGTCAGCCTTCTCCTTCTGACAGAAGTAAGGCGTCTCGAACAGCTCCTGCAGCAAAATAATTTGTGCTCCATCAGCCGCCGCCTTGCGTACGAGAGACTCTGCCTTGCTAATATTCTCATCTATATTTGTTGAACAGCTCATTTGGGTAGCTGCTACTTTCACTTCTCTCATGTTCTTCCTCCTTTAAGACGATTAATTCTAGGGTACTAATACCTTGACCAATCAAATGTGAGCATATAGCCGCTACAGGCGGGGAGCCCTGTCGACTGCTGTTAAACTTACTGCTCTACTAGCCTTGATTTGAGGCAGGCATCTGCTGTGTGGTACAGTGTACATTTCCACCTTCACGAATAACAGCCATACCGTCTACTGTACGGATACGACGATCCGGGAACACCTTGCTCAGCACCTGCTCTGCAAGTCGATCCGTCTCCGCCGCCGTCTCGCCGAATACGGGTAGAATGATGCCGTCATTGACAAAGTAAAAATTAATGTAGCTCAGGGTTAGTCGGCTATCCTCATAATCTCTTCTCGGTGGCTGCTGAATCTCGATAATCTCCAGCTTGCGCCCGCGAGCATCGGTCGTATTACGTAGAATCTCCAGATTTTCACGGCTGATCTCATAGTTCTCATCCTCTGGATCATTGCATACCTGAATGATGACCTTGCCTGGTGCGGCAAAACAAGCGATATTATCGACATGACCATCCGTCTCGTCACCGGATAATCCTCGCTTCAGCCAAATCACCTTCTCCACACCTGTATAGCGGAACAGCTGCTCTTCAATGTCAGCTCTACTCATCTGTGGATTGCGGTTCGGATTCAGAAGACATTCCTCTGTCGTCAGGAGCGTGCCTTCCCCATCCACATGAAGCGAACCTCCCTCCATGACTAGCGGAGCATCAAACTGAGTAACCCCCAGATGCTGCAGAATCTGAGGCGCTACATTGTCGTCCAGGTCCCAAGGCTTGTATTTCTCGCCCCAGGCGTTGAACTTCCAGTTCACCCCTGCCAGACGTCCGCTCGCATCCTTAACGAAGGTTGGACCATTGTCACGCAGCCAGGCATCATTGTGCTCAATTGGCAGCAGCTCCACATGATCGCTAAGCCGGAGAGCACGCACCTGCTCTAGGTCAGCGGAATTGACCACCACAGTGACAGGCTCGAACTCGGCCATGGCACGAATAATCTCGGCGTAGCCCTCACACACGGAAGCATGGGTGTCAGGATAGACCATTGAAGATTGCACAGGCCAGGATATAAAAGTACGCTCATGCGTTGCCCATTCAGGCGGCATGCTGTATTGTTGTTCATTTGGGTACATGTTCACAGCTCACTTTACTATAAAATTCTGTAACTCAGGCTAAGAAGCCCTCCAATCAGACAAGATTCATGCAAGCGCTTGTCTCGTGACTGACTGCAAACTCAAGCTACATCATACAATATTATGAGCTTGTCCTCAATGCCCTGCCTCGTTCCTGTCCTGGTTAATTCAGGCTTTTATTCTCGTGGTGGGCTTCACCTTGCTCCAACTCCTCGAATAAATTAGGCGATACGGTGGAGGGTGGAGTCTGTTCCGGATTTGGCTGCTGCTCCTGCTGCTGTGACTGTCCCTGTTGTTGAGTGCTCCCCCAATATTGCTCCATTAGAGCCTTTACTTGTCCGAATGTTACAGGCTGCGCTTCTGCCATATACTCGTAGCCGATCAGTCCATTGGTCTCTATGGTCACTGTCTTCACATCCTTCATATGAGTAATCCCCGTCTGTCGCAGCTTCATCTCCAGCTGGTCCACTGTCATCCGCAGCTTCTTAAGCTCATGCTCCTGTAACTGCCCCTCGCGAATGACCGTTACTGCCCGACCCCGCATCAAATCCTCGAACCAGTTCCATTTCAGCTCCAAATATTCTAACAAAAGCAGAATAGCAATGAATGTAACCGCTGCGATCAAAGCCATCCAAATGCTCTTATCTGCGATAGGCTGTACGATTACGGTACCGATCGAGATCATAATAACTGTCGTGGGAATGGTCATCTGCGAGATTGATTTGCGTCCCGCGATTCTCAGCAGCACCATTGCTCCAATAATGAAACGCATGACTTCCAGAACTCCTGCCATACTTCATAGAAATTCACCCTAGAACACCTCTATTCTCATTCTTTACCTACGGCGGCATATAGAGCAAAAGATGCTCATAAGTCATTGTGAGTTAAAGCAACGAAAAAGATTCATTCGTATGTACTTTAGAAGGCTAGCAAAATCCATTTCCCCTCTGAAGCAATGATCATCATATGAAATGAAAATAAAAGAACAGGCGGACCTCATCCACCTGCTCTTCAGTATGCTCAAGATGTATCCCATTACAATCACAATTCCTACTACAGCTACAAGCTACACTTCCACTGCTTCAAGTCGCTTCACCTGAAGTGGAGGCGGGATCAGCCACCCTTTTTCTTTCGTTAATTGAAGAATACGTACACCTAATGCCGTTTTCGTCACATGGTATTTCGCATATAGAGCCCCAATATCCTCTCTAATGCATTGACCCATCATTTGACTACATGCCACCAGACTTGCCGATGTGTCCACTGCGATCTTGGCAGCAATTTCTGGGTCCGTAAATCTGGCTCCAGCAGGGATATCCTCTAATTTCACAGCAGGTCTTTCTGGTAGAGCCGGGGATGGCGCAATTCCGTTATCCGTCAGCAGTGTGTCACATTCCTTGATCTCCAGCTTGGCTTGGTCGATCAGAGCGTCCAATGTCTTTCTCAGATCCTTATCTCCTGCGTGATTTAGGTACGCCTGATAACAAGAGAGCGCTCCTTTGGCCATCATGGATGTCTGCCATACTCCATAGACTTCTCCATAATGCATCGGTTCATCCTTTGGATTACCACTTAATATTCCCATGCGTATCACTCCTTTAATTTTTTACTCATTTAGGTTCTCTGTTTGAGTGATGTAATATACCGACAGAAATAGGGAAAAAGGCCCTTCGCTCCATAATCACTTATAGGAGCAAACGGCCCTGCCTTGGTACATTATATATTTCATGAAATTGTCAACGAAGCTCAGCGATCACCGAATCAGATCAATCCAGCTTGCTTCAAGCTATTGATATTGAAATAGTAGCTGTTCTTGTACTTCGTAACAGTAATTCCATTCGCTGTTGCCTTGCCACTAGTACCATTAATGATGCTTTCGTCAAGGGTGAGACGAGCGAATTCCTTTTCATTGGCTACAAACGGGCCTGTCTTGACAATCAGATCGTTACCTTCCACGATCACATCATAATCATAAGCATCTTCCAGCAGTTCACTGGCAAGCCAGCCCTCGGAGATTTTAGGTGGGATAGTACTTCCAGGCATGGTCTCAGCAATAATCAGGTTCGAATCATCCGAATCGGTATACTCCTTGATGAGCTTGCCACTTTTGTCATAAGCTCTGAACACCTTGATCCCGTTGGATGGATAGACACCGGATTCACTTTCCACGAGGACCTGGTTATTCTTATTAAAATCCTTAATAGCCTGCTCCTCGGCAATAATGGCATCTGTATTTCGAATTCGGCCATCATCAACGGTATAAATATCCACAGCGGAGGTTGCAGCAGACGTAGAAGTGGAGCCAGAGGTCGCATTCCCGATTTCAACCTGTTTTTTATCAGCGTTCCATCTATATGGTACTCCTGTGAGATCACCGATTTTAGACAAAGGGATATACGTTTTTCCATTGTAGTTTAGAATAGGATTCGTTTGATCCTTGTACAGGGTCCCATTCACAACAACCGGACTATTGAATTCTGTAAGCATATACTGCTTGACTGCAGCGTAGGCCGAGCCACCAAATGATGCCGTTACACCTAGTGCAAAGCCAGACAGTAACAAGGCAAGACTTTTCTTCTTCATAACAAAAGCACTCTCCTTAGCTAGTCAATTCCCATGATTGTAAAAAAACTATAACTCTTGTATCATCGTAACATTTGTAAATAATTAGGTCTAAACAATAAATTACATTAAGCATATATGACGGATTGTCAAGCCAAGTGCGACAGTTCCTCTGAAAAGGATTCGTGAGCGGTT
>RCUF01000171.1_pt1 | contig 30112 bp, 29 predicted proteins | sample 2166311 | NCBI WGS metagenome assembly RCUF01 (sample SAMN09932608, study PRJNA488358) | compost metagenome | feature: garden; material: soil; isolation source: compost soil in 4-hydroxybenzonitrile-enriched culture | place: Germany: Experimental Botanical Garden Goettingen | collected 2016-01-27
CCGATGTGCTGGCCTCTCATTTTAGCTTTGACAATACAGCAGACGGGTATATGAGCAAAAGTGGTTCTATTATCATGCTCGTGCTGTTGGGTCTAGTACCACTGGTCATTCGATTAGCCCGCTACATGGACCCCAACAGAGCAAATTATGAGAAATTTTCAAAAGCCTATGAAGTTACGCGTATAGGTACTTCCCTGATCCTCGCTATAGCTGGTTGGGGAATGCTGCTGTATAACCTGAACATACGACTGCAAATGAATTCTGTAATTTTAGGGATAATAGGCCTGCTGCTGCTGGTGATGGGTAATTTTCTGACTCAGGTACAGCCGAACTATACCTTCGGTATCCGCACGCCGTGGACTCTGTCTAACCCCGAGGTGTGGCGTAAAACGCACCGTTTCGGCGGACCTATGATGATGCTCGGTGGTGCTTCGGGTTTGGTAGCGGCATGGGTCGGTGGAGTGGCCGGGACGGTCATTTTTCTCACCGGGCTGGGTATATCCGTCGTCACCCCCATCCTCTACTCCTTCCTCCTGCATCGCAAATTAAATCAACAGTAGGATACAGGACGTGGTAACTCTGTCCAAACGGACAAAAGCGTATGAGATGATCCCAATGCATAAATAAAAAAAGAACCTCCCATCCATGATTAACGTAGAATAGGAGGTTCTTTGTACATTTAATCTTTAATATTAGAACAGCAGCTTATCGGGATGCGTGCCTACACGCTCATCAAGATGAAGACCATTGATTCGTTCAATATCCTCAGTCGTCAATTCAAAATCGAATAAATCAGCATTTTCGCGAATACGATGCGCGGTTACAGATTTGGGAATCGTCACAATCCCCCGATCCAGATGCCAACGCAAAATAACCTGCGAAGAGGTTTTACCGTATTTGGCAGCAATCTCAACGATGTCCGCTTGCTCGGTTAATTTCCCCTTCATCAGCGGACTCCACGATTCAAGCTGAATCTGGTGCTCCCGGCAGTATTGATGCAACTCTTGTTGAGTCAGACGAGGGTGAAGCTCCACTTGGTTGATGACAGGAACCATGTTGCTGTCTTTGAGGAGGTCTTCGAGATGGTGAACTTGGAAGTTACTAACTCCGATAGCGCGTACGCTTCCTTCTTCATACAGTCGTTCGAATGCCTTCCAGGTTTCCTTGTACTTATCCTTGCCAGGCCAATGAATGAGATACAGATCAATGATATCCAGACCCAGCCGCTTACGACTTTCCTCAAAGGCACGCAGTGTTGAATCGTAGCCCTGATCCTGATTCCATAGCTTGGTGGTTACAAACAGATTTTCTCTAGACGTCCCACTATCACGAATGGCTTGTCCAACCAGTTCCTCGTTACCGTAGATCGCCGCTGTATCAATGTGACGGTAACCGACCTCAATAGCTGTTTTGACCGCTTCGTAGACCTCATTGCCTTCCGCCTTGTAAGTACCAAAACCGAGCCAAGGCATCTGAACTCCGTTATTCAGTACAGTTGTATCCGCAATGTTCCCCATGTCTATTCCTCCTGTTCCTGATTATGAATGATCCAACGGGATGATTACAGTTTAGTTGCATCCTGAAAAGCATTCACTTGAAGCGGAGCAGCCAACAATTCTTTAGCCGCGGCAACAAATGCCTGGAAATGGGCAGAATTATTATGGAAATCTACAGCAGCAGCATCTTTCCACTCTTCAACCATCGTAAATGCGTTGGGATCATTCAGATCCTGCATTAACGTGTAGCGTACATTGCCTTCTTCAGCTTGGGATGCGCTGATCAGCCCTTCGGTTTGTTGCAAAAAAGCCTCTCTTTTTTCAGGTAAAACTTTCATATCGGCATGAATAATAATCATTTTATGTTCCTCCTCGTATTATGTAACTATTTCTATTATAGACCATTCTTTCGAAAGAATAAAAGTGCGGGCGTTTCTGTAATACAGTAAAATAGATCGTATGGGGGAGAAGATCGGCAGATCCGTTCCTCCTATATTTTGTTTAACGGCGGTGAAGGCATATGCGTTTTCAGACAAAACTAATGGTATTTATATCCCTTTTAGTACTGGTAGTTACCGGGCTGTTGGGATTATCCTTTCGATATATGATCACCTCCGCTCTATATGATGAAATCGGAGAAAGGGCGCTTACCGTCGCCAATACCCTCGCCGTAGATGCGCAGGTCAGAGACGCTCTGGAACAGACTGAGACGACGCAATTGCGTTCGCGTATCAACGAGGTCATAAAACCTGTCCAAGCCAGCAGCGGCGCTGATTTTATTACTATTGCTGATCGTCATCTCATCCGGCAGTGGCATGTAAACCCAGAGCGCATCGGCACGCCTATGATAGACCCCATGAATGATAAGGTACTGCAAGGGCAGTCCTTTATCACTGAATCGACGGGCTCTCTCGGACCGTCAATACGCGCCAAAACAGCCGTTTATGATACGCAAGGTAAGGCCATCGGGCTCGTCTCTGTAGGTTTTTTAATGACAGATGTGCAGCAAAATATTCGTACATACACATATGCATGGCTCTGGTTTATGGTGGGCGCGCTGATGATCGGCATATTGGGAAGCCTGGTTATAGCGCAACGGGTACGCCGCGCACTGCATGGACTGGAGCCAGTGGAGATCGGACGGTTGTACCAGGAAAAGCAAGCCATTATTGAGTCCATTGGCGAAGGGATCATCGCGGTGAATAGTAACGGACAAATCACACTTGCCAATCCACAGGCAGCTCGCTTGATCGGACTCCCGCCGGAAACCTCTATCTACGGATGCGACCTTCGTCACTTGACTGGTGTTCCAGATGTACTGGTTGATATGCTTGTTGCCGATTACACAGTAGAGCATTCAACGATGGGGCCAGATCAGGGACAGGACATATGGAATAAGGAAATTGAGGTCCAGCAGCGAATTGTAGTCGTCAGCCGTGTGCCGATCCAGGATCGTTCCGGTCGCATCATGGGCACGGTTGCCAGTCTGCGTGACAAGACCGAACTGCTCCACATGACACAACAGTTGACAGAGGTCAAAGATTACGCGGAAGTACTGCGATCACAAACACACGAATACGCCAATCGGCTGTATCTCATATCCGGCCTGATTCAGTTGGAGTGTTATGACGAAGCGGTGGACTTTATCACCCAGGAATCAGAGGAATATCGTGTACACAGGCCGATTGGCACAGCTCTCCTAACCGATTCAATCATCGCCAGCCTACTGATCGGTAAGAAGAAACAGGCGCTGGAAAAAGGGGTTTTACTCCATTCTGATATTAAAGGAGCATTCTCAACCCAGTCCCCTACGTTGGAGTGGTCCTTTCTCGCTTCCATAGCCGGAAACCTGCTGGACAATGCCATGGAAGCTGTTGCGATGTCCTCCATCTCTGACGGACAGGTCTGGTTCCGGCTTGAAGAAACGACTGAAGCCATCATCGTCGAAGTTGCGGATAACGGATCGGGAATTTCGGACGATATCCAAGAAAAGTTGTTTGTCAGAGGAGCTTCGACCAAAGCAGAAGCAGGACATGGATATGGCCTTGCTCTCGTGCTGGAGTACACTGAACGAATGGGCGGCTCTATAGAAGTGCACAAACGTCCTGGTGGAGGAAGTATTTTTGAGGTATACATTCCTTTAATTAGGACAGATACGAGTAATGATGCAAAAGGAGGTTATGCCCATGAATGAGCGGGTTGTATCGGACATTGAGGTTCTTATTATTGAAGATGATCCGCGAATTGCGGAGATTAACCGCCGATTTATTGAAAAGGTGGACGGGTTCACCGTATGTGCAATCGCGACGAACGAATTTGAGGCAAAACTTCAACTGGACGTGCTCCGTCCTCCTCTAGTCGTGCTGGATGTTTATTTTCCTGACACGGATGGTCTAACCCTGCTATCGTTCATCAAGCAACACTATCCGGGTACAGATGTTATTATGCTGACTGCCGCCAAAGAAGCTGAAACAGTGGTACAAGCCGTTCGAGCAGGCGTGTTTGATTTTATCGTAAAGCCGCTTATATTCGAGAGATTGCGTGCGACCTTGGAGGAATATGCCCGATTTCGGCGACAAATCACAACATGGCAAGAGGAACAATCCACAGTCGAACAATCTGAAATTGACAGTTTGCTTCAAAGCGCGGGCACCGGTCGGATGGCGGGGAACGGAGTCGGAGAACTATGGGCCAAAGGCATCGATAAAGTAACTTGCGACAAAGTGCTAGATCTCCTGAATCGACGGGGTGAGGTGACTACAGGTACAGTGGGAATTGAGCTGGGTATGAGCCGTTCTACAGCCAGAAGGTATCTGGAGTATTTAGTGGAAAGTGGCGACGCGCACCACGATCAGGTGTACGGAACCGTCGGCAGACCGGAGCGTATCTATCGCCGACAGCGGAGGGATGCATAAACCACCCAACTCTGCTGTCCTGGTACTTCCCCCTCCTCCTATTCATAATTTTATTGAATTTAATTCACTTAATCGATCAAAACGGTTTAAATGACCACATTATTTACGTCCTCCTTCCCGATTGCTAGAATGATCAACAGTTAGTTGATTGATAATGATTATCAGTTTCTCTGATAATCATACTGGAACGGGGGATAACATATGGCAACACCGAAACAACCACTGCGCACAGGTATGCTGCTTGCAGCGGTCCTGGCACTACTGACGGTCATTATGGCGGGATGTGGAAGCCAGTCACAAGATAACAGCGCAGTAGCACCTCAAGCAACAGGCGACACTCGAATCATTAAACATGAGATGGGAGAAACCAAAGTTACAGGTACACCCAAAAGAATCGTAACCCTGGAATTCTCTTTTGTCGATGCCACAACCCAACTGGGCGTAACTCCTGTCGGTATAGCTCAGGAAAATGACGATGATATTGATGGGCTGCTCGGCAAGAAAATCGACTTCACACCAGTAGGCACACGCAAACAGCCAAACCTGGAAACGATCAGCTCCTTGAAGCCGGATTTGATTATTGCTGATCTGAATCGTCATAAAAGCATATACAAAGAACTTAGTGAGATTGCTCCGACCATTGTTCTAAAGAGCCGCAATTCCTCCTATGAACAAAACCTGGCATCCTTCGGTGTCATCGCCGATGCGTTGGGTGAGAAGGAAAAAGGCGAGCAAATTCTCGCTACGCATAAAGCTACAATGGAAAAGTTGAAAGAAGGCATCAAAGCTGGTGAGCCACGCAGCGTATTGCTAGGGGTATTCCGTTCTGATTCACTATCGGCTCACGGCGCTTCATCCTTTGATGGACAACTACTGGAGCAAGCGAGTATCCACAATGCCCTTCAAAATACAAGCGAGCCTACCGTCAAGCTGACGCTGGAGCAAATTTCACAAGCGGATCCTGATGTGATCTTTTTGGTGGAAGCCGATGAGAAGCTGATTGCGGAATGGAAGCAAAACCCGCTTTGGCAAAACATTACGGCCGTCAAAAAAGGGGAAGTTTACGAAGTAAACCGGGCACTGTGGACTCGGTACCGTGGACTCGGCTCAGCCGAAAAAATACTGGAGCAAGCCATTTCGCTTCTGTATCCCGCGCGAAGTAAAGGAGACGGCTCCCGTTGATCGGACAAGCCTCACGCGACCGGCTGAATAAGCCGGTCTTCTTTGCACTTATCGCTGCGTTGCTGGCTGGATTGCTGCTTAGCGTGGCGATTGGCCCAGTCAGGATGGACATCCCCACCATGCTGACTGCGCTGTTCACTGAGCATCCGTCTAAGGATCAGCTCATTGTCTTGACGGTACGCCTACCGCGTGCCGTTATTGGCCTAATCGTCGGGGCCGGGCTTGCCGTGGCTGGAGCCCTGATGCAGGCCATCACACGCAACCCGCTGGCTTCGCCGCAGGTATTCGGGGTCAGCTCAGGCGCTTCGCTGGCTGTCGTGCTGTCCGTCGTGCTGCTGCCGAATATCGGATCGTCCGGCAGCATTTATTTTGCTTTTGCCGGGGCCATCGCAGGCGGCTCCTTCGTATACGCGCTGGCCGGAACGGCGGGCATGACGCCGGTCAAGCTGGCCCTTGCCGGGATGGCCGTGCATCTGTTGCTGGCCTCCATCACCCAAGGACTGCTCGTGTTCAACGAGCAAATATCTGATGTGCTGTATTGGCTCGCCGGAGCCATCGACGGGTCCACTTGGGCCGACACGCGTCTGGTGCTACCATGGTTCGCCGTGGGTATGATTCTTGCGCTGGCGCTGGCCCCCTCGCTATCTGTGCTGAGCCTCGGGACGGAGGTCGCACAGGGATTGGGACAAAACGTACGTCTTGTCCGTCTACTGGCCTCGGCCTCAGTGATTATGCTGGCAGGCTCTGCCATAGCGGTAGCCGGGTCCATCGGCTTTGTGGGCCTGATGGTACCGAATATCATCAAGATGTTTACAGGCGACAATTACAAACGGGTCATTCCCCTGTCTGCAATCTGCGGAGCTCTGCTGCTGACATATGCAGACGTGCTTGGACGATTTATTGCATTTCCTTATGAATCACCCGTTGGCATTGTAACCGCGCTGGTGGGTGCGCCCTTCTTTTTATATCTGGCGCATAAGAACGGGAGGGCTTCACGATGAAAAAACTGTGGATTTTACTCGCGCTCATGCTGGGTGTTGCTTTTATAGCTATAGGCGTGGGCAGCACCTACATTACGCCCTCTGAGCTGATCAAGGCTCTGACGGACCGGAGTGCCACTTCCTGGTTCATCGTTCATCATTATCGGCTGCCACGTGGCCTGCTGGCTATCATGGCCGGAGCTGGGCTGGCAGTAGCCGGTGTTCTGCTGCAAGGCATGATCCGCAACCCGCTAGCCTCGCCAGATGTGGTAGGTGTATCCAAGGGGGCCGGCTTTGCGGCGGTTCTCGTCATCGTACTGCTACCCTCATCCCCAGTGGCGCTGTTGCCTGTAGCGGCCTTTGTCGGTGCCGGACTAGCTGCACTGTTGCTCGTACAGCTTTCGATGAAGGGAGGCATGCGTCCCAATATGCTAGCCTTGACCGGACTGGCGGTGGGCGCTATTTTTCAGGCTGCGACCGATTATATACTGGTCAAGTATCCACTCGAAGCCAGCGACACGCTCACTTGGCTAGCTGGAAGTCTGTGGGGCAAAGGCTGGGACGAAGTGTATGGGCTACTGCCGTGGTTAATCGTGTTGCTGCCTCTCGCCTATACACTACAGCGCAAGCTGGACATTATGAGCCTAGATGAGGAAAGCTCTGCTGGGCTGGGACTTAGCGTGAAGCGTGTGCGTACAGGACTGCTAGCTGTATCAGTCGCCTTGGCTGCCTCCTGTGTCGCTGCCATCGGCTCCATCGGCTTTATCGGACTGCTGGCACCGCATCTGGCACGGCGGTTATTTGGCAATCGCCACCGCTATCTATTGCCCGGTTCGGCGATGATCGGCGCCCTGATTCTCGTCCTCGCTGACGCGCTGGGACGAGGTCTGAAGCCGCCGCTCGAAATTCCCGCTGGCATCGTGACAGCCGTCATTGGCGCGCCATATTTTCTGTATCTATTGCTGCGGGAACGCAAACAAAAAGACAGCGGATAGGATGAGGATAAGAAGTTGCGCAGCGCAGCTAAACGCAGTACTATACCCTAGCGTTTAGCTGCGCTACCTCTCCAGCTGTACGCCGATACGCCGATTAACTTCTTTTCTAAACGATTCATCATGCAGTAGCCTCTTTTTAAAATCATTTATCATTTCGGGAAAGCTGGCATTTGTGCTTGGGTCCAAATCGTTAAAAAAGACAGCTAGCTCTGTCGAATGCCCTTCCTTATCTGTCGCATACATGGCCAGTGTCAAAACGTAAGCTGTGGAGCCACCTTTTTGCCCAGTATGTTTCAGAAATTGCTGGTTTTCAGGAAGAACCATAAATGGTTCCTCCAAGACCTCGGACAATAACTTTTGCTCAGCTTTTGTGAACCCTTGACGACGATTCAGCTTACTCATTAAAGAGGCATAATCGGCTGTCGTTGAAGCTATAAAGCGATCCGTATTGATACGATCATAATCCTGATCATACCAAGTCGTAATATCTGCGTTTCTCTTGTAAGAACCACTCACATCACGGCGCAGCTTGTTATGAATCACGCGGGCATATCGGCGAAACTCCGTGTCCGACATCGCCTGAATGGCTTCTTTGGCAGAAATATTATTCTTTGTATTATTCCAATTCTCACCTTGGCTCTCCCTCATCCATTCGTAGGGAATCAAAATGGAGGATACAAACGGATAAATGGGATCATGATTTTGCAGCCCCATTTTGGCTCTCGTCCGATTGATCGCACCCACCCCCAGTTTGTCCATTAAATACTCCGCATTGGCGTTGGAACTGAATTGAATCATCCCCTTGGCGACGTCTCGTACAGATACAGTTTCATTCTGTATCCGCCCTTTAGCCTCCATATTCTGTAGCCACGCCGTATGAGCACCCCCATCCAAATCCGGCAAATAAAACCTTTCCAGCGAAATCAGCTTCACTCTCCCGTCCGGGTTAATCTTACCCACCATCGCTTGCTTGACATATTCGATCGCAATGATTGTTTTGACGGTGCTCGCCAAAGGCATCATCCGATTTTCTTCTTGGCCTGCCAGCTTTTTTCCATCTCTCAGAATCGTAATCGAAACTTTTTCTGCATTCGCCTCCACAAAATGAAGTAAACGCGTGGCAGCATCCTGTTCCTTCGTTTCTTCCTTAACGTCAGCTGCAATCGCAGTTGTGGGCCGGACGGTATTCGGGGGATTAGCCACTTGATTCTGCATGAAAGATAGTAAGCCTGCCGCTACACCCATAACGATGAGCACTGTAGCCAAACTAGTTGCTACCACGATAAGGCGCTTTCGTTTCACTCTTACCTCCCCCCGTATGCGCTTTACATACAGGTTTATTTTCCCATTTTTATATTTCAATTTCTATTTTAAACGAAAACACAGTACAAAAAGTTTCATTACGTGTCATATTTTCAAATAACATAAAAAAGAGAGCCTCCTGTATATAACACAGGCTGACTCTCTTTCACTATCCTTCGACACTTATGCTGGATAGGGTACTTCGGTTCCATTCAATATGAGGTGCATCCGAATTTCCGCTTTTAAGGAATCGGATACCGCACAATATTTTTCCTTACCCATCTGAATCGCTTTCCATACGCGGTAATCCGGAATATTGCCATCTACGTGGAATGTCAGATCAATCGCGGTAAAGCCTGTCGGCATTTCTTCCTTGCGCGTACCTTCTGCGTCAATATCAATGCGAGTGATGTCCGACAAAAAACGATCCAAAATCATCGTAATATCAATGCCCATACATCCCGCCAGACCCGCCAACAGCAGTTCCATGGGTGTCATCCCTTTACCATCACCGCCATAAGCCGCCGTAGCATCCATTCCTACAGAGTAACCGGATGGTCCCTCCGAAGTAAACGCGCGTTTGCCGTGCCAAGTTGTAGATACTTTCATGTTTAAAGGCCTTCTTTCCATCTTAATAATCTATGATTTATCCTCGATCTTACTTTAAAATTCACTGATTTGGCGTAAAAATTTCTGTGTTCTCTCATGCTGGGGAGTGTCAAAAAACGCCTGTGGCGCTGCCTCCTCCAAAATGATACCATCTGCCATAAATACGACCTTGTCCGCCACCTCGCGAGCAAATTTCATCTCGTGAGTAACGACGACCATCGTCATTCCGTCTTGAGCCAACTCTCGCATAACTCCCAGTACTTCCCCTACCAGCTCGGGATCAAGCGCCGATGTCGGCTCGTCGAACAGCATAATCGCCGGGTCCATCGCCAGCGCACGCGCAATGGCTACTCGTTGCTGTTGTCCACCGGACAGACGAGAAGGATGTACATCCTGCTTGTCCGATAACCCTACCCGCTCCAACAACCGTTGTCCGATGGACATAGCCTTGTCGCGCGGCATTTTTTTTACTGTCAGCAGTCCTTCAATGACATTGCCGATTGCGGTTTTGTGCGGATACAGATTGAATTGCTGGAACACCATCCCTGTCTGTTTGCGAATCTCACGAATGGCTGCTTGGCGGACACGAACGGGAGCCGTAGCATCGACCTCAATCCCATTCACCTCAAACTTGCCGGAAGACAGCTCTTCTAGACCGTTCAGGCAGCGCAGCAAGGTACTTTTACCTGAACCGCTCGGGCCGAGTAATACGACGATTTCACGAGCGGCAACCTGAAAATCAATGCTTTTCAGAACCTCTACCTGTCCGAATCGTTTACCTAATCCGTTAGTTGTTATCATCATCTATCATCTCCACCTTAATAAGCTCGAGCCAGACGCTTTTCCACCCGCTCCAGTATAGCGGAGAATCCAATGCTCATAATCCAGTACATCAGGCCAATTTCGAGCAGAAACGGCATGTAAAGCAAATACTGCGCCTGTAAAAGCTGTGCCTGCCGCATCAATTCACTGACCCCGATAACCGACACCAGCGACGTTTCTTTAAGCATACCTACAAATGTATTCCCCATCGGTGCAATTGCGATCCGTACCGCCTGAGGAAGAATAATACGCCACATCGTTTGACCGGGCGACATTCCCGTTGCATAAGCTGCCTCGGTCTGTCCCTGGGGTACGGCTAAAATAGCTCCACGGAACGTCTCCGATAAGTACGCCCCTGTATTAATGCTAAGTGCCAGACAAGCAGCTGTCAGCGATCCGAATGATATTCCATAATCATCCAGACCATAATAAATGACCGCAATCTGCACCAAAACCGGCGTCCCTCGAATGATCGATACATACATGCGCGCCAGCCATCGAACAGGTCGATTCCCCTTCAACCGGGCCACAGCAACAATCAAACCAATGATTAGGCCAAAAAACATAGAGACAATCGTAATATATAGCGTATAATAAGCACCCTTTAATAAAAAAGGGACGTTCTCCCACATTAATTCAAGCATTGGTTATATTCCCTTCTTTCAGACGAGTGGCTCCATGTCAGCATGAAAGCCAAGACTGGAGCCAGACGCCTCTAACAGGCTTACGTTATTCTTTTGGCTCCTCGCCAAACCATTTTTTGAAAATTGTTTTGTAAGTGCCGTCTTCCTTCATTTCCTTCAAAGCCTTGTTCAAGGCTTCTTTGAGCTCAGGAGTTTTCTGGTTAATGGCTACACCCGCTTGATCCGATTTAATCGGCTCGCCTACGGCTTTAATTTGGAACCCGTTTTTATCGATAATGGGCTTGAGAGCATACAGATTGTTGATTGTTGCGTCAATACGACCAGAGTTTAGATCCTTTAAGGAAGTAATGACATCATCATACGTTTTAATCTCAAAATCGCCTATCTTCGGCAGTACTTCATTCCGCAGATAAGATTCATCATTCGTTCCCAAGCCGACACCAATGGTTTTGCCTTTAAAGTCCTCCAGCTTGGTAATATCATTTGTTTTGCTGTTTACGATAATATTTACATTGTTTGTGATATAAGGCTCTGTGAAGTCAATAGCCTTCTTACGATCCTCTGTAATCGTCACCTGACTAATCACTGCATCGAATTTTTTCTTTTGCAAACTTGGAACCAGTCCCGAGAATTCTTGTGCCGTGAACTCCGGTTTCACTCCAATCCGCTTCGCCAATTCTTTGGCGATATCCACATCAAATCCGTCCAATTCCTTGTTATCGTTCAAGAAATTGTACGGCGGATAGGTGCCCATCATGCCTACCTTAATTACACCAGCCTTCTTGATTGCTTCGAGCTGGTTACTCGCTGCCACATTACTGCTACCCGCTCCATTGCTAGTATTAGAAGCTTCTGGCTTAGTACCGCAAGCGCTCAGCACAAGGCTGAACAATGCCAGAGCCATAAGTATAGTTACCAAGAACCCTTTTTTACGTGTTTTCATGTATCCTTCTCTCCTGTCTGGATGTAAATGATTGAGTTCATATATGTGATTTGGCTATATTATTTGTTGCCAACTACCCATTCATGCGATGTTGACCCTCTAGCTTTGACCTAATAGTCCATAAAACTCAAAATTAGCCGCCTCTGCTGCCAATCTTTTAGCAGTTATCTGCGTGATGTGGTCATATGTTCCCTCTGAACCGAATAGCCAGCGTGTAATGACACCTTCGATCATACTCATGAGTAGTGCCGCCCTTAATTCGACATCCAATTCAGCAGGCAACATGTTCAGCTCGATCGCTCTTTCCATATTGCGCCGGAATGCCAGCTCCATCGCGGCCCTTGTCTCTCGGATACTCTGGCGCACCGGTTCATCGACACCACTGCCGATCAGCAGCAAACCCATCAGATAGCGGTTCTCCAATGCAAAATCAAATAACCGAACAAACAGCGCCTCCGATGCCTTAACCATATCAGCCAGCGTTCCCGCATCACGGCGATATCCCTGTCCAATCGCTGACAGTAGTTGTTCACGACCGGTAGCGATAATCTCCAGCGCCAGTGCCTCTTTACTTTTAAAATGCCAATAAAACGTGCCTTGGGCTACTCCCGCCTCTACCACGATATCTGAAATCTTCGTTTGATGGTAACCCTGCTCGGCGAACCGCTTCAATGCAATGTGAAGAAGCTGTGTTCTGCGGTCTGTTTCTTCCCCCGTGTGCTCGGCAGGTTGGTCATTTGGGACGGTCTCGGACTGCTTCGCCTTTCGTGGCTGCATGGGTTCCCTCCTCCCGATTGATCAGTCAGTCAGTTTTGTATTTTTAATCCTATAGGATAAGTATACTTTTGTCAAAGAAAAAAGTGTCAGAAGAAAATAAAGTTTTGCTGCTCCATGCTACGAAGCGTGAATGTGGTGTTATGCCAAGGCACCTTTCGAGCGTATTTCCAAAATTCATATATCCTCTCCTTAGAAGGTTACTATCACTTTTCCTTCGGAGTGGCCAGTAGAAACTTTATTTAAAGCCATGTTAATGTCATCAAAATTATAAACTGAATCTATAGCGGGCTTAATATCTTCATCCTCAACTAGTTTCGTCAGTTTTTGTAATTGCCTGCCATTAGCGGACACGAATAAGAAGCGATATTCTTTATTCTGTTTAACTGCTAATCGATCTAAACGAGCACCTACTAAACCAAACAATAGCTTTTTCCATATTGGAAAGTTATTTTCAGCAGCAAAGCGGTAATTGGGTAAAGCCTTCAATGATACCAATTTCCCTTGGGGTTTGAGAATAGCAAGTTCCGTTTTAATTTCTTTTGCCCCCAATGTATCGATAACATAATCAATATTAGATAGCAAATCAAAATAATTTTCCTCTTTATAGTTAATGAATTGATCAGCGCCGATGGACAGTGTTCGTGATCTCCCTCTTTCACTGCCGCTCGTAATCACATATAACCCCATCGATTTGGCAATCGGGATAGCCATCGTACCAAAGCCGCCGGTTCCTCCAGAAATAAATAGTTTTTTATCGGGTTGAACATGAAGTACATCATGCAAGGCTTGATATGCAGTCAAAGCCGTGAGGGGTACCGCGGCGGCCTCAATAAAAGAAAGATTTTTAGGCATAACGGAAATCGCATCCTCATGGACTGCCGCATACTCAGCAAAAGCTCCGATTTTATTTATTGGCAGCCTCGTATAAACGGGATCTCCAACCTTGAATTTCACAACATCTTTTCCAACAGCCTCAATAACGCCGGATAGTTCGTTTCCTAAAGTTAAAGGGAAGTCATAATCGGCAATCATGCGAATACTACCATTTAAAATAAGAATGTCTAAGGGATTTACACCTGCAGCTTTTACTTTGATAAGAACCTCATGGTTATTGATTTCCGGTATTTTTATATTGTTTATCTCTAATTGGATTTGTTTTGAATATTTTTGCATTTGCGCAGCTTTCAATTCTTCATCTTCTCCTTTTCTCATTTATCTTATTCCACATTCGTTTATTGGAAAAATTGATGGCGTACTTTAACTTGTACGCCATCATAAAGCAATATCCATGTTATTCTTTACTGATGTTGAGATTGAAGTTCTTTCATCGTAGGATAATCTGTGTAACCCTCGCTTCCGTTACCAGAGTACAATGTTTTACGATCTGCTTCATTCAAAGGAAAGCCTTCTTTAAGACGTTCAACTAAGTCCGGATTAGCTAATGACCATACCCCGACTGGCGCCATATCAGCAAGGCCATTATCAATATCTACACTAAGATCTTCTAGAGCCCGTCCAGCTCTATTGACTAATAATGGATTTGGCCAGATGTTGCGAATTTCACGGAGCAGTGTTTCGTTCCCTAAATGCATAACATGGAGGTAAGCTAAATTATATTGAGCTAATTCTTTTACAAGGTGAAGATAAACTTCAAGACCGTGTTCGCCCTCATCAATTCCGTTAAGAGGTGTTCCCGGCGAAATACGGAAGCCTGTTCGTTCTGCTCCAATTTCTTCAACGATTGCTTTCGTTACTTCAATTGCAAAGCGAGCACGGTTCTCTATCGATCCACCGTATTTATCCGATCGTATATTAGAATTCTCCCCAATAAATTGATTAATCAGATAACCATTTGCTCCATGAATTTCAACGCCGTCGGCTCCTGCTTTAATAGCTGCCGCTGCTGCTTTCCGGAAGTCTGCAATTGTCGTCTGGATATTTTCTTCACTTAACTCTCTTGGAACGGGTATTTCCTGCATCCCTTTAGCCGTAAACATTTCTACACCCGGTGCGATCGCAGATGGTGCAACGGGTTGACGATGATGTGGTGTATTGTCGGGGTGCGAAACACGACCGACATGCATTAATTGGATAAATATAAATCCACCTTCTTCATGTACCGCATCCGTAACCTTTTTCCAACCTTCAATATGCTTTTCCGTATAGATGCCCGGTGACCTTAAGTAACCTTGACCATCATCAGAAGGTTGTGTGCCTTCAGTAATAATTAAACCCGTCGATGCTCTTTGAGCATAATAATGGGAAGTTAGCTCTCCCGGCGTACCATCCTCTTGCGCTCTACTACGTGTCATTGGTGCCATCGCTAACCGATGGGGTAATTCCAGGTTGCCAATTTTCGTTTTGCTCCACAGTTTTTCCATTTTAAAACCCCCTCTTTGAATTGAGTTTATTAACTCCAATGTCTTTCGATTATCGCTCCACTTTAGCCTGTGCGGATCTGACCGCATTTGTCATGAGCTTGCGAGGCAGCAACCGCGGCAAGAACGCCATGAACTTGTTGCGCCCCCCTGTTATGATTAAAGTCTTGCCCCGCAAGAATTCGCGATATCCTATGTCAGCCACCTGCCCAACCTCCATGACGCCGCTTCTAAACAGCTTTGAGGTGGCTAGCCCAGCACGATCGACAAAGCCAGTCGCTGTCGCTCCCGGACAGAGTGCGGACACAGTCACGCCTGTGCCGCGCAGCTCATTCTCCAAAGCCTCAGTGAACGATAGTACGTACGCTTTTGTCGCATAGTAAACTGCCATCAGTGGTCCAGGAAAAAAAGCCACCAACGAAGCCACATTTAGCACGCCCCCTTGCTGCCTTTTGACCATATCCGGTAAGAACACCTTAGTCATTACAGTCAGAGCCTTGATATTAATGTCGATCATATTCATCTCTTGCTCCAACTGTGTCTCCAAGAATTCCCCGTACAAGCCGAAGCCCGCATTATTAACAAGAAAGTCGACGGTGATCCCTTTTTCTTTAAGCTCCCTGTAGATTTCCTCTGCCACGCCAGGTAATGCAACATCTTTGGCGATGTATGTCGTTTGGACACGGTACTTTTTCCGATATTCCCTCGCGAGATCCACGAGCTTGTCCTCGCTGCGTGCGACCAGCACCAAATCGTATCCGTCTTTGGCGAAACGATCCGCCAGCTCTTTTCCAATTCCGCCCGACGCTCCGGTAATTAGTACAGTTTTGCTCATCATTTAAGCTGTGGGTAAATAGCAGCTACACCGCCAGCGAGAGCACGCTGGAGTTGACGGCTCGGTTCATCAGCAAGAATTTCAAAGCTATCGGACTCTATTCCATCAATTGCAATTTTTGCAATATCAGCAGGGTTGGACTTCGGAGCTTCAACGCCTGACGTCATGTCTGTATCCATAAAGCCCACATGCAAGCCAGCTACTCTCACATTTTGAGGATACAGATTTAAGCGCAACTCGTTCGTCATTGCCCACGCAGCCGCCTTTGCAGCCGAATAAGCGCCTTCACTCCCGCCACTACTGAACCATGATAATGCGGAAAGGATATTCAGTATGGATCCCCCACCATTATTAATAAGAATAGGTGCGAAATTGCGAATCATGGATAATGTGCCAAAGAAGTGCGTATTAAATTCCAACTGTATTTGATCGAGATCACCGTCAAGCAAAGTAGCTCCTGTAGCCGAGCCTGCATTGTTGATCAGAAGCGTAACATCTTGAGCGGCCATAGCAGCTGCCGCTACCTCTTGAGGGTTCGTAATATCAAGCTTTACAGGAATTGCACCGGGAATGTCAATGGACTGCGGATTTCTTGCTCCGGCATACACCTTAGCCCCTCTGGATAGAAGTTCAAGGGCAAGATGGCGACCAAAACCTCGGTTCGCGCCAGTGACAAATGCAACTTGTTGAGAAATATTCATTTTCATGTGCTCCTTTTATTGTATTTTGTTTATGAAATTGTTTTTTTGAAGCTATTCGGTCTGCGTTTTGATACGTAGTAATTACGGTAAGCGAGTTTTACTCGATACTTGTTTTCTAACGAGAACGGTCACTCTCAAAATCGTTAAAAAAAATGCTGAGTGCCATACTCTGTTATTTTTATGTGTTGTGTTGTTTGTTGTTTTAACTGCGCTGATAAACTTTATTGTAAACTATGCTTTAGAGCTTCTTTCGGCGTTTTTAGAATGTTCATTCTAAATTAGGCGTAAGATAACTCGATCGCAAAGAGCATGGATTAGCAGAAGGGACACTTCACATCTGAACTGACTACCATAATTACTCTTATTCTTCCAGGAGCTTCATCGAAATATGAGTAATACGGTGAAGCTTTTCTCTGGAAGCCGAGGTTCTTGCCATTACCCTTAACCCAATCCATACATTATGCAGGTATTCCGCCAATTCCTCAGCATTGTATGTGGAGGTGAATTCACCGTCACGTTGTCCCCAAAGAATAATCTCCCTGAGCAATTGCTCTGCTGTCGTGAATGCTTTCGTGGACTTGTTGTCCACCTCGACGTCACGCGCCGCCAATTCTACGGCCGAATTCACCATTAAGCAGCCGGCTGGCGTGTCCTCATCCCCGTCGATCATGAAGCTAAAAATAAACTGTAATGCCTCCGATGCAGTCTTGGATCGTTTAACCCCTCCTGCAAGCGCGGCGATGATTTTGTCGTCAAACCGATCCATCGCTTTCAGGAACAGACTATGCTTATCTCCAAAAGTATCATACAAGCTTCTTCGATGAATACCCATATGCTCAACCAACTCGGTCATGGACGTTTTCTCGTACCCCTGCTCCCAAAAGAGCCGCATCGCCTTATCCAAGACTTCTTTCTCTTCAAACTCCTTGCTTCTCGCCATTCCCATCTCCCTCCCTCAATTAATATAACATATTGAGAACGATCAGTAAAGAATCGTTATACTCTTTTTGAATGACATAATATTTCCATCGAGTTGGTTATCCTACAATTCTACATATTGTAACTCCCCTGCCCGTTAGCTTAAACAAGTACCGGCAGTCTAATGTAGTGCTTATGAAAAGTAAATAAGCCCATAACCGTATTTGGAAGCAAATTAATTTTCCAATTTATAAGGGTATGGGCTCTCTTTGATCCTAAATAAGGCAGTGTAGGTTCTTATCACTTATAAAATATCATCGTCTGCTAATATACATTAGCATGTTGCTCTTATATGGTAAAAGCAATTTGTTGAGCTATCGTACCCGTCGTTCAATGCCAATCCCATTCCGAGTAATGGTGATTATTAGGCTCTGTTAGAGCCTCGCGAACGTGATGTAATCGACTTGGGCAGGCTCTGCCGATTCGATCCGAAGTGCCCGGTTGATCTGTCCCCGGTGATATTGCCCATGTAAGAGGACCTGCGACAGGATGTCCCGGACGGACGTTCGGAACGGAACCCCGCTCTGGTTCGCATAGTCGATCATCTCGTCCAACTCGGATTCCTCGAGCCCTTCGATATAGACGCGATATTGTTCGGCGTTTTCTTCGAACATCGTCCGAATCGTCGTCAGGTCTTCTGCTTCCTCCCACAACGAATATTGCGCGCTACCCTTGCCCTGCAATCGGGACAGCCAGACTCGTTCCGCGACCGCGACGTGCCGAACCAGCTTCAGAAGGTCCTTGTTCTTCGTCTCACTCTCCTCGAGTGCGTCCAAGATGCGTCCGTCCGCCCAGTACAGGTGGTCCATCATGCACTTGATCGTCTTCATTTCGGTTTCCCCCTCTTCGTCTCATCGATTACTTGAACCTACTATTAACCGTTAGTTTAATCATTTGAATGAACTAAAACAACCTTTTTTGGGTGAATTCCTTGTTGCTGTAAACCAAGCACTAAGAAAACGCTTTATTTTCTCAGTCTACAACTTTATTTCCTTTGAACAAAAAGAGAACCTCCACAGAGGTTCTCTTTATCCTTTATATCGCTGCTACAGCAATGCTTTTGCCGCAATGTCCGTACGGTTTTGTTTACCTTCAAAGGTAATACGATCCGCCTGTTCGTAAGCTTTGTTCCGTGCCCCGGCAATATCACGTCCCAAGCCGACCACACCTAATACACGTCCGCCGTTCGTTACCCACTCACCCTGTTCGTTGATGCCCGTTCCAGCATGGAACACGATAGCTTCGTCTACCTGTTCCAATCCGTGGATAGGTACACCTTTGGCGTAAGCTCCAGGATAACCTCCAGATGCCAGCACCACACATACCGCCGCTTCATCCTTCCACTCGATCTCCACCTGATCCAGCGTGCCATTTACAGCAGCAAGAAAAATATCGAGCAGATCGGATTTTAAACGAGGCAGAACCACTTGAGTTTCCGGATCACCGAAACGTGCATTAAACTCAATAGTCTTTGGCTTGCCGTCCGGCGAAATCATCAATCCGGCAAATAATACACCTCGGAACGGGCGCCCTTCAGCAACCATGGCCTTGGCCGTCGGCTTGATGATCGTCTCAATTGCTTCCTCAATAATAGAATTGGCTATGTGAGGCAACGGAGAATACGTACCCATGCCACCTGTATTCGGCCCTTTGTCACCATCAAAAATGGGCTTGTGGTCTTGGGCCGCGGCCATCGGACGAACCGTTTCACCGTCGACAAAGGAGAGAATCGACATTTCCTGACCAGCCAGAAACTCCTCGATCACGACCTGTGCCCCGGCTTCACCAAACACCTTGGTCACCATAATGTCGGAGAGAGCCTTTTCCGCTTCCTCCATCGAGTAAGCGACCGTTACCCCTTTGCCTGCCGCGAGTCCGTCTGCCTTAATGACAACCGGAATCGGTTGTTCCTTCAAGTATGCATGTGCTTCCTCATAAGTATAAAACTTGCGATAGGTTGCTGTCGGAATATGATATTTATGAAGCAAATCCTTCATGAAGATTTTGCTGCCTTCAATTTCCGCTGCATTTTTACGCGGTCCGAATACTGGAATGCCTTTCGCTTCAAAAGCATCCACAATACCATCTGCCAGCGGATCATCGGGACCAACCACGACAAGTCCTACCTTTTTGGATTCCGCCAGTTCTGTCAGCGCGTCAAAGTCACTCACCGGAATCGGCACGCACTCCGCTAACTGTCCGATACCAGCATTGCCTGGTGCGCAATAGATTTGCCCGGCCTTGGGGCTTTTCTTCAGCGCCCACACAATTGCATGTTCGCGGCCGCCCCCTCCGATAACCAAAATATCCATTCAGGTGTTTCCTCCCGCTCCCATTAAGATGTTAAGGTGAAAATGCTGCTGCATCCTCAACTCATACAAGTTAGTGCTTGAAATGACGTACGCCTGTAAAGACCATGGCAATGCCGTATTCGTTAGCAACCTTGATGGACTCTTCGTCTTTGATGGAGCCGCCCGGCTGAATAACTGCTGTGATGCCTGCTTTAGCTGCCAACTCCAACGTATCGCCCATCGGGAAAAATGCATCGGATGCCAGTACGGCACCTTTTGCTTTGTCACCGGCCTGCTCGATAGCAATCTTGGCCGCACCGACACGGTTCATTTGTCCTGCGCCTACGCCAATGGTCATATTATCTGCCGCCAGTACGATGGCGTTGGATTTCACATGCTTAACCACTTTCCAGCTAAACAAAAGCTGTTTCAGTTCTTCCTCGGATGGTGCCCGCTCTGTTACAACTGTAAGTGCATCCGAGTCTACAGCGTGAATGTCATTTTGCTGAACTACCATACCCCCTTCAATGGAAGTCACGACGAAACGGCTCTCTGCCTGTTCAGACCGGGAAAGCTCACCCAGATCAAGCAAGCGAATATTTTTCTTTTTCGTTAAAATCTCCAATGCTTCTTTCGTAAAGCCCGGTGCCAGTACAATTTCCAAAAAGATCTCACTCAGTTTATTCGCTGTATCACCATCAATAATCCGATTAGCCGCTACGATGCCACCGAAAATCGAGGTTGGATCAGCTGCATACGCCTTGCTGTACGCTTCATAAATACTTCCGCCAATTCCCACACCGCAAGGATTCATATGCTTAACTGCTACTACGGTAGGTTCGCTGAATTCTTTGACGATTTGCAAAGCGGCATTAGCATCATTGATGTTATTGTAAGACAGCTCTTTGCCGTGAAGTTGTTTCGCTGTTGTCAGCGTACCCTTTGCCGCCAATGGCTCACGGTAAAATGCCGCCTGCTGATGTGGATTTTCGCCATAACGCAAATCCTGAATTTTTTCATAGGTTACAGTGTAACGCTCAGGCAACGGCTCGCCTGTCACATTCGACAAATAATCGGATATCAAAGCGTCGTATGACGCCGTATGACGGAAAACTTTTGCGGCCAAACGCTTACGGGTATTCAGTTCCGTATCGCCATCCTTACGGATCTCCTCCAACACTGTGCTATAGTCATCAGCATCGACTACCACACTGACAAAAGCATGATTTTTTGCCGCAGAACGAAGCATCGTTGGACCGCCGATGTCGATATTTTCAATCGCGTCCTCATAAGTTACACCGGGTTTGGCGATCGTTTCCGCAAAAGGATACAGATTCACAACGACCAGATCAATATAACCCAATCCAAGTTCTTTCATCTGACGCTGATGCTCTTCATTATCCCGAACAGCCAGCAAGCCGCTGTGTACCGCAGGGTGGAGTGTTTTAACACGTCCATCCATAATTTCAGGAAAACCCGTTACCTCTGAAATACCGATGACGGGAATGCCCTCCTTCGACAACAAGCTGCTCGTTCCCCCTGTCGAAACGATCTCCACACCCAATTTGGACAACTCGCGGCAAAATTCCACGATCCCCCGCTTATCCGATACGCTGACGAGCGCTCTTTTAATACTCACCCTGTCTCCTCCTTTAGCTCTTTCAGAATTTTGCAAAATTCTCTTTTATCATTTTATTTCCCGAGAAATATCGGAAAATGCCTGTACAGCATCCTTGATATGACAATGATATGACAAATTACAATCATTCTTAGAGAAGTGAAATCACTTTGCGACCATTTAATTGAATTTTACCTTGGGCCAATTTGCCAACTACCTCTGGATATAGCTGACGTTCCACGGATTGAATGGCTGCGGATAAGGATTCCGCTGTATCATGGTCGTCAACTTCCACGACACGCTGGGCAATAATGGCTCCCGTGTCCATGCCCCCGTCCACAAAATGAACGGTGACGCCACTTACCTTGACCCCATAGGTCAATGCCTGTCCAACAGCATCTTTCCCTGGAAATGCCGGAAGTAGTGACGGATGAATATTAATAATTTTTCCTGCGTAGGCATCGACCATGACGCTGGATAGCAAACGCATGTAGCCAGCTAACACGATGAGATCAATCGATTTCTGCTCCAGTAAAGCCACCAATTCACGCTCATAGTCTTCTCGAGAAGGATATTCCTTGGGTCGAAAAGTATGGCACGCAATTCCAGCTTTCTGTGCTCTAGCTACGGCAGGAGCCGCAGGCTTGTCACAGATGAGCAATTCTACCGAGGCGCCGCCCAGTTCTCCTCGCGCAGCCGCATCCACCAATGACTGAAAATTCGTCCCTTCGCCTGATGCAAAAACAGCAATCCGGTACTCGTTCATTACACCTCTGCTCCCGTAAAGGTCACGATAGAACTGCCTTCCGTTACTTTTCCGATCACATATGCAGCTTCGCCCTGTTCCTTCAGAACTTCCAGTGCAGTCTGTGCATGCTCTTCGCCTACAACGATTACCATCCCAATTCCCATATTAAAGGTTGTGAACATGTCTTTGTTGGAGATTGCGCCTTTTTCCTGCATGAGCTGGAAGATTGGCAAAATCGGCCAAGTGCCGTATTCTATATCCACATTGACGTGATCCGGTAACACTCTAGGGATATTTTCAATAAAACCGCCACCTGTGATATGCGCCATACCTTTTACTTTTACCTTGTCCAGTAATGCCAAAACGGATTTCACGTAAATTTTCGTCGGCTCCAGCAGTACATCGCCCAGTTTGCCGTTCAAGCCTTCGATTTCATCATGCAAATCATAACCCTGCTGTTCCAATAACAGCTTGCGCACCAGTGAGAAGCCGTTACTGTGAACTCCACTGGAGGCCAGACCGATCACTGTGTCTCCGGGAGCAATGGAGCTACCGTTGATAATTTTGCTTTTATCTACAATCCCTACCGTGAATCCGGCAATATCATATTCACCCTCGCTGTACATCCCTGGCATTTCTGCGGTTTCACCGCCGACCAGCGCACAGCCCGATTGATGGCATCCCTCTGCGATTCCAGCGACTATAGCTTCAATTTTCTCGGGCACAACCTTGTCACAAGCGAGGTAATCCAGAAAAAAGAGTGGCTCCGCTCCCCCGACGACAATGTCGTTTACACACATCGCAACCGCGTCAATACCAATGGTGTCATGACGATCCATTGCGAAAGCAAGCTTTAGCTTCGTGCCGACACCATCGGTACCGGAAACGAGTACAGGCTCCTCGTACTTATCCTTATTCAGGCCGAACAATGCACCGAATCCGCCCAAGTCCGTCAGCACTTCGGGACGGAAGGTACGTTTAACGTGCTTTTTCATCCGTTCTACTGCTTCATTACCGGCAGCGATATCTACCCCTGCGTTTTTGTATGCTTCGGACATTCATGAACACTCCTTCAAATGATTGACCCTCCTAAGTCCTCCCTAGCAGGGAGGATTCCATGGGGCTGCTCCCCCTGGACCCCTCAAGAGTCGGTCAGATGTGTAAGGTTGGGTGCTGCTTGGTGGTTGGTTCGTGCTGTGAGTCGCGTGTTGTCCTTTGTGAATTGCGGGTCATTCCCGCAATTCACAAGGACACGCTTTGGTGCGTGGCCGCCTTCACGGCGGCGGGCACGTCCCGGGCTGTTTGCTTCGCAAAGGCGGGGACGTGCCGGGCAAAGAAGTGAACGGCGCCTACGAGCGGCTCACTTCTTTGCCCTTTGAGGCAGGCAGCTTCGCCTTGCCTGCTGTTGAGCTTCGCTGGCTCAACCTTATAAGAGCAGGGTGACTTTTTATGAGTCACCGCTCCGTTAAAAACTCATGGCATGAAATAGTTATGCCATGAGTTTTTAACGACCTTACCTATCCTCTTCCCGGTGGGAACCAAAGAGGTACAGGCACTGCTGCAAAATGCTGCACATCTGAGGAACGGAGCGGGTGGAAGGATTCTGGAGAAGCGAAGCGTTCGCCTTTGCCGCTGGATTCCAACCCTCTAAGGGGTTATTCCAATCCAGGAATCCAGCGGCAACAGCGATCGGAAGAACCTTCCACACGCGGAGTGCCCCCTCAAAACCGCCATCCCCATTCCTGCCATGCACCACTGTGCCTCTTTTGTTCCCTTTTCTCAACAACTACATCCGAACTTTTCTTCACCTTTGAAATCTACCTGAGTCGGGTAATCATTATCGAAACAGGCTAGGCACAAGCCGCCTTTGTAATCCTGTTCGTTATATCCACCTACAGCGGCAATCAAACCTTCGGCGCTCATAAAGTAAAGCGAATCGGCGTTAATTTCCTCACGAATTTCCTCGACGGTTTTGGACGAAGCGATCAGTTCTCGGCGATCCGGTGTGTCGATGCCATAGAAGCACGGGTTTTTGAAAGGCGGTGAGGTAATACGTACATGTACCTCCAGTGCCCCTGCATCCCGCAACATATTTACGATTCGGCGGGATGTAGTGCCCCGGACAATAGAATCGTCGATCATAATGACTCGTTTACCTTCAACAACACGTCGTACAGCGCTCAGCTTCATTTTCACACCCTGCTCGCGCAGCTCCTGACTCGGCTGAATGAAGGTACGTCCAGTGTATTTATTTTTAATCATACCCAGCTCATAAGGAATACCTGTCTGTTCAGCATAACCAATCGCAGCCGAAATACTGGAATCCGGCACTCCTGTCACCAGATCCGCATCGACAAAAGCTTCCAACGCCATCTGGCTACCCATTCTTTTGCGCGCAGCATGAAGATTGGAACCATTCAAATCACTGTCAGGACGGGCAAAATAAATATATTCCATCGCGCACAGTGCTTTACGATGCTTGCCTTCACTGTAACGGTCTTCGTGAAGACCATTTTTGTCCAATACCAACAGTTCACCCGGCTCGATATCGCGCAATAGCTCTGCTCCAATCGTTTCCAAAGCACAGGTTTCAGAAGCAAACAAATATGCATCACCTAATCTGCCCATCGTCAACGGACGCAAGCCATTGGGATCAGAAGCGACCAGCAGTTTATCGTTGGTCATAATCAGAAAGGCAAATCCGCCGACAATACGCTTCAATGCATCTTTCGCGGCCTCCACTAAATCCTTGGATGATCGTGCGATCAAATGCGCCACTACTTCTGTATCGCTGGTCGTTTGAAAAATAGACCCGCCCTGCTCCAGCTCATGCCGGATTTGCAAAGCATTCACGATATTCCCGTTCGTAGCTACCGCTAGATCGCCATCACGATACTTGAACACCAAAGGCTGTGCATTCGTTAGCTTACTGTCTCCACTTGTCGAGTAGCGCACATGTCCTATGGCAATATCGCCTGTCAGCGAAGCCATCAAATCTTTATTGAATACTTCTTTTACAAGCCCCATTCCACGATGATAATGGAACTCGTCGCCACTGCTCACACAGATGCCTGCACTTTCCTCCCCGCGATGCTGGAGTGCATGCAATCCGTAATATGCTAGGGAAGCGGCATCGGAGTGCCTATACACTCCAAACACACCGCATTCCTCTTTTAATTTATCAAACAGCCCCTCTTTACCAGAGCCTTCATTATAATAATCTCCAGTCCACAACGTCCGTGCTGTTATTTCATCAGACATGGAATGACATCCTCCCAGATTTGCTTCAAACTGGCGACTGCCTCATTCAAAGCGGGTTGTCCGTTCACCTCAACTGTCAATTGTGATCCTTCAACTTTTCCTAATACAGTAACTGGCACTTCCAAACCACGCAGATGTGCTTCCAGAGCTGACGCTTTATCCGGCGATGCAGATAACAAAATACGGGATTGGCTTTCGCTAAACAAAGCATGGTCAGGACGCAAAGTCGTTTCTACGTTGACCTGTGCTCCCAATCCGCTGCTAATCCCAGATTCCGCAAGCGCTACAGCCAATCCGCCCTCTGCCAAATCATGCGCAGATTGTACCAATCCGCCCTGAATCGCTCCCAGTACCGCAGTCAGCAGTCTTTTCTCTACGTTCAAATCCAGCTCAGGCGGGCGTCCCTCGGATACACCGTGTACGACAGCTTGGAACTCACTGCCTCCCAGCTCGGCCTTCGTGTCCCCCACCAGGAAAATCACATCGCCTTCGGCTTTGAAGCCTTGTGTCGTAATATGATCTGTATCATGTACCAAACCTACCATACCGACAACAGGCGTCGGATAGATGGAGCCTTTAGCATTTTCATTGTACAAGCTGACATTGCCCCCGATGACAGGTGTATCCAGTACACGGCAAGCTTCTGCCATACCGTCCACGGCTTTTTCCATTTGCCAGAAAATATCTGGCTTTTCAGGGTTACCGAAGTTCAGGTTATCCGTAATTGCCAACGGCTCGCCGCCGGAGCATACAATGTTACGCGCTGCTTCGCTGACTGCAATCCGTCCGCCTACCTCTGGATCAAGGTATACATAACGTCCGTTACAATCTGTCGTCATGGCGAGTCCCTTACGAGTTCCGCGCACAGTCACAACAGCTGCATCCGATCCCGGACGAACGGCTGTACTCGTGCGAACCATGTAGTCATACTGCTCGTATACCCATTTCTTACTGGCTACACTTGGTGATGACAGCACCTTTTTCAACGCACCGTTCAAATCCGTCACTTCTGCATAACGAAGTGTGTCAATAGCAGCATTTTGCTCATAATAAGCAGGGACTTCGGAAGGCTTGTCATAAATCGGACACTCGTCAACCAGCGCCGTCACTGGCATATCTCCGACCACTTCATTGTGATGGAACAAACGCAAACGACCGTCATCCGTCACTTTACCGACCTTTGCACAAATAACACCCCAGCGCTCGAAAATTTCCAGTGCCTGTGCTTCATCCTTAGGCTCTACTACGAACAGCATCCGTTCCTGTGATTCAGACAGCATCATTTCATAAGGTGTCATGCCCTCTTCACGCTGCGGTACCTGATCCAGATACAGCTCCAGACCGTTGCCAGCCTTACTCGCCATCTCCGCGCTGGAGCAGGTAAGTCCCGCGGCACCCATATCCTGAATACCCAGCACAATACCGCTGTCGATCAATTCCAGACATGATTCCATAACCAGCTTCTCCATAAAAGGATCGCCTACTTGAACCGCAGTCCGGTTCGCTTCAGATTCTTCTGTCAGCTCAACCGATGCGAATGTCGCTCCATGAATCCCATCACGACCTGTCGGCGGCCCCACGTAGAACACCGGGTTACCGACCCCTTTAGCAACACCACGCTGGATTTTATCATGGTCAATCAGTCCGACACACATTGCATTAACGAGCGGATTGCCTTCGTAGCTTTCATCAAATACAACCTCGCCACCTACAGTCGGAATACCGATACAGTTCCCGTATCCCGCAATACCAGATACCACATGCTCGAACAAATATTTCACACGGTCGCTCTCCAGCTTGCCAAAACGCAGAGAGTTCAACACCGCAACTGGTCTTGCACCCATGGAGAAAATATCACGGATGATACCGCCTACCCCAGTCGCTGCCCCTTGAAAAGGCTCCACAGCCGACGGATGGTTATGACTTTCGATTTTAAATACAACCGCTTGGTTGTCACCGATATCTACAATGCCTGCGCCCTCGCCGGGTCCCATCAGAACTCGCGGACCGCTCGTTGGAAAACGACGCAGCAACGGCTTAGAGTTTTTGTAAGCACAATGCTCTGACCACATGACACTGAATACGCCAATCTCCGTATAATTCGGCTGACGTCCCATGAATTCACAGATCAACGCATATTCACTGTCCGATACACCCATCTGCTGATACAGTTTATGTTCGGCAACCTGCTCTGCCGTCGGTTCCTTAGCGGACACTTGCTGCGCCATGTCGATCCCTCCAAGCGTTCAAAATAGATGTAAACATACGTTTGCCATCATCCGTCCCGAGCAATGCGTCCACCGCGCGTTCCGGGTGGGGCATCATGCCCAGCACATTACCTTGCTCATTACAAATCCCTGCAATATCCGTCACGGAACCATTAGGATTATCTTTATACTTAAATACAATCTGATTGTTCGCCTGCAAACGAGCCAGCGTCTCATCATCACAGTAATAGTTGCCTTCGCCGTGGGCGATCGGAACAATGATCTCTTCACCAGCAGCATAGTCTCTTGTAAAAGGTGTTTGGTTATTCGCAACCTGCAACACCGTATCCCGGCATAGGAATTTCATCGACAGATTACGGCGTAAAGCCCCTGGCAACAACCCGGCTTCGGTCAGAATTTGAAATCCGTTGCAAATCCCTAAAATATATTTGCCCTCGGCAGCCGCTTTGGCAACTTCCTTCATCACCGGAGCAAACCGGGAAATCGCACCGCAACGCAGGTAATCCCCGTAGGAGAAGCCTCCTGGAACAAGAATACAATCATAAGGCGACAAATCCGTCGCAGTATGCCAAACATAATCGACAGGTTCACCGACCGTGTCCTCTACCGCCTTATAGCAGTCAATATCACAGTTGGAGCCCGGAAAAACCAGAACTGCAAATTTCATGGAATCAGCCCTCCAGTTCGTAGCGGTAGTCTTCAATGACCGTGTTGGCCAATAGCTTTTCGCACATCTCAATGATGCGCTTTTCAGCACTCTCGCGGTCTGTTGTATCCAGATTCAATTCCATATACTTACCAATTCTGACGCTGTCCACTTCTCCGAAACCCATAGAATGTAGTGCGCCTTGCACCGCAACCCCCTGCGGGTCCAAAACGCTTTGCTTAATCGTGACATAGACTGTTGCTTTCATCATGTTCCTTCAGTTCCTCCTCCGAATGAGTGAATCCTATTGGTTGAATTATGATTACTATTTACTGTGCCGTCAGACGCCGCCAAATATCCGTATATCTTGCAGTTGTTTCTTCTACGACCTCAGCAGGCAATGGATCGGGCTTGCTATTCTTGTCCCAACCGGATGATGCCAAATAGCTTCGTACCGGCTCCTTGTCCATGCTGTCAATCTCAACATCCAGCTCATACTTTTCCTGCGCCCAAAAACGGGATGAATCTGGAGTGAAAATTTCGTCAATCAAAATCACCTTACCGTTAACAAGACCAAACTCAAACTTGCAATCGGCTAAAATAATTCCCCGCTTCTCGCAGAAAGCACGTGCAAATTCGTACAACGCCAAGCTCTTTTCCTCAAGCTCACCTGTTAGTTCAACCCCGACCAGTTCTTTCATTTGGTGAAGGGAAATGTCCTCGTCGTGTCCAACATCATTTTTTGCAGCCGGTGTAAATAATGGCTTGGGAAAGCGCTCATTTTTACGCAGCCCCTCTGGCAATGGAATGCCGTTCACCTCACCGTTCTGCTCATACTGACGCCAGCCGCCTCCGGTAATATATCCGCGCACCACACACTCAATGTCGATGCGTTCAGCCTTCAGCGTGACCATGATCCGGTCCTTCAGCAACTCTTTATTCTGTTCGTCGATCACATGCCCGAGCTTGTTCACATCAGTGTGCACGACATGGTTTTCCAACAAGTCTTTCGTCTGCTCAAACCAGAAAGCGCTAAGCTTATTCAGCACATTCCCCTTTTCGGGCACGGGTGGCTCTAACACATAATCAAAAGCCGAAATTCGGTCTGTCACCACAATCAGAAAATGCTCTCCGAGATCATACAGTTCACGCACCTTGCCTTTATACAAGAGCGGCGCATGGATCAGACCTTCGGCAGTAGACAATGACATTTCATTACACCTCTTCCAAAAGAGTATTCCCCCTCCTAAATCCTCCCCTCGGGGAGGACCCCCAGGGCTGCTGCCCTCGGGACTCCCGCAAGGGTTGGCTTGGTGAGCGGGATGGGGGCGTTTATTATGTGGCTAGAGTGATGTGAGCGCGTTTCGCTGGATGAAGGCTTGTTCGCACAAGCTTTCATCCAGCAACGCTTTTACGTTGGTACAAAACAACGTTTTTACGCGCATGCGCTACGCTGCGCACGGATACGGTGGCTCAAGGCTTCGCTTCTTGAGCCTGCGCGTTCTCGGGAGGGCAGCGGGCTGTTTGCTGCGCAAATTCGGCAGCCCTCACGAGAACGTGGCCTGCGATAGAAAGCAGTGGAACACGCTTTTCCATCGCCTTTGGGGAGGTGCGGCATCTTATGTGCCGCACCTTCCCTAGTTCTGCTCCCACATGAGGGTTGGTGCTGGGTGCAGCGGAGCGGACGGAATCGTTCTGGAGAAGCGTCAGCGCTTGCCTTTGCCTCTGGATTCCAACCAATATCTGGTCTTATACAATCACAG
>RCUF01000172.1_pt1 | contig 29809 bp, 26 predicted proteins | sample 2166311 | NCBI WGS metagenome assembly RCUF01 (sample SAMN09932608, study PRJNA488358) | compost metagenome | feature: garden; material: soil; isolation source: compost soil in 4-hydroxybenzonitrile-enriched culture | place: Germany: Experimental Botanical Garden Goettingen | collected 2016-01-27
GTTGAAAATCTAAGAACGAGTGAGTAAACAAGAGAAAATATTAATTTATAGTGGGGGGAATTGGATATGAATAACACAAACGTATTCTCAGACTCTTTTATGTGGGGCGGCGCAACGGCGGCTAATCAATACGAGGGTGCATGGAACATAGATGGTAAAAAGGCCAGCACGGCAGATATGATGACGGGTGGAACTCATACTGTTCCCAGACGCATAACCAGACGTATAGAGGAGGGAGTGCATTATCCTTCCCATGAAGCAGTAGACTTTTACCATCATTATAAGGAAGACATCCGGTTGTTCGCAGAAATGGGCTTCCGTTGCTATAGAATGTCCATTGCATGGTCTCGAATATTTCCCAATGGAGACGATGTAGCACCAAACGAAGCAGGACTTCAATTCTATGACAATGTGTTCAGCGAACTGAAAAAGTATAACATTGAACCAATTGTTACGATATCTCATTATGAAGCTCCATTTGCGCTAACCGAGAAATTCAATGCTTGGGCTTCCAGAGAGATGATCGACTGCTACATCCGGTATTGTGAGACCATTTTCACCCGTTACAAAGATGCCGTGAAGTACTGGATTACATTTAACGAGATCAATAGCTTGATTGTTCCAGCAGGTGCGTTTATAGCAGGGGCAATATTGGTTGATGACAGTGGCGTATTTAATAATACGGCTGTTGACAGTACCCAGTTAAGATTCCAGGCTCTGCATCATCAATTTGTAGCGAGTGCCAAAGCCGTCAAGCTTGCTCATGAGATTAATCCGGCCTTCCAAGTCGGCTGCATGATCAATTATAGTCATGGTTACGGAAGCACATGTAGACCGGAAGATATGTTAAAGGCTCTGCGAATGGATCAGGTCAACAATATGCTGAGCAGCGACGTGCAAGTTAGAGGGGAGTACCCCGACTTTGCCAAGAGATATTTTGATGAGAAAAATATCCAGATTCAGATGGCTGAAGAAGACGAAGAGGTGCTAAAACAAGGCTGTGTTGATTTTTATAGCTTCAGCTACTATAAATCTCACGTGGTTGGTACCCGCCCAGAGGGTGATGAGACCCAAGGGAACGTCTTTGGTGGGTTCAAAAATCCATATCTGAAGGCAAATGATTGGGGCTGGCAGATTGACCCTGTTGGACTTCGTTATGTTCTTAACCATGTATATGATCGGTATCAAATCCCCATGATGATTGTCGAGAATGGCCTGGGTGCGGTTGATGTCATCGAAGAGGACGGCTCTATTAACGATACGTACAGAATTGAGTTTTTGCGAGATCATATCGAGCAAATGAGAGAAGCCATTCGTGATGGCGTTAACCTAATCGGCTATACCGCTTGGGGCTGTATCGATATCGTTAGTGCATCAACAGGCGAGATGGCAAAGCGCTACGGATTTATACATGTGGATAAGGATAACAATGGAAATGGAACTTTAAAAAGAAGCCGAAAAAATAGTTTTTACTGGTATAAAAAAGTGATTGCATCTAACGGAGAAGATTTGGAATAGATCAAGAGAATCGCCATCAACACCTGATTCAAATAAGCCTCCTTACCCAAAGGAGGCTTAGAATTATTGGTAATACAACTAATCCTCATCCTGCACTGCCGGACTGGCCGGGGCCATTAAGCCTTGAACAGCACCCAGAAACGGGCGAATTGACTGAATCATGCCGTAGCCCATCTTCACGACAGGGACAAATCTCTGGATCATCCCGAAGAATCGCATGCCACTGCCAAGCATGCCACCCAGCCCTCCAGCACCCGCTGCAGCGCCGCCAACTCCACCTAGACCGCCAAGTAGCGAGCCCATCATTGGAAGGAATGACGACACCTTGGCATCCGGCCTGCGGGAGCGCGAACGGGCTGATGGTCTGCGCGTACTGCGTTTTCCTTTAGTTCGACGGGCGCCTGTTGCCTGCGATCCCGCCTTACCTTTGAGAGAACGGGAGCCCTGCTTTTTGGAAGAGGTCTCTGTAGAGGTCCCAGTGCTGGCAAGCACCAGCCCGCCGGAATTCACATCGGTGATGTAGCCGACGTAGGTCTCTCCGCTGTGAAGGGTGATGCAGACCGGACGGCCCTGGAGCTTCTTAGCCCGCGCACGCATCTCTTTGGATTGTGCCATGAAATAATCACCTCGCTCACTGATTGATACTCCAGTGTACGCCAGGGACGGGCTAACTGCTTGTGCGAATGGGGCAATCATCGCTTGATGGGCATGGCCTGCTCTCCTAATCTTGCTTGCTAATGTACTCCTTGTAAGCCGAAATCTTATGCTCAAGCATCTCATCTGCAGCCTGTAAAGTTCTCATCTGCTTCTTAATTGATTGTCTGTGTTCCTCTAATAAGCTTAATCTCTCTTCTGCGGTATGCTCCCCCACTACAACCAACGAAGCGTACTCCTTAATTGTCGCGATCGGCATTTGCGTCTCTTTTAGCTTGATCACAAATTGCAGCCACTTCAAATGCGAGTCCTGATATCGTCTGTCTCCGCTAATAGCACCGTGACGAACTAACTAATCACGTATCAAATGATTTTGAGCCACCGATTCGACAAAAAAGCCTGTAGACCTGTTCCCAAAGGAACTTCGTCTACAGGCTATCGCGTCCCCAAGGGAGAACGAGCTGTGAAGCAGCTTAACTCCATGTTGCAACATCGTCATTTACTCTTGCGGGCAACCACCGCTAATCGGCCGTTGTCGGTTGAGTACTCACACGTTGACAGGACAATAAGTTGGTCGCCATACTGGGCTGTTACGCCTGTGTCGTAAAGAGCGAGCTTTTTGATATTCTGAACATACGAATCGAACTCGGCTGGCGTACTTACATTCTCAATCTGATAGTATTTAAAAACGTCGTCCGATTTTCGATAAACCTCTGACAGAATAACGGCAACAATCTCATACTCTTCCTTCTTGTAAAGCGTGTTGAACTGGAATGTAGCATGCTCCTTATAAAAGCTTTCTTTCTTGTACTTCATTAGATCTTTAAACATCCAGCCGTTTTTCATATGATGTCCGTGAATCAGTAAAATATCGGAGCCGTTAATCCGGCTGTGCTCGTCCAGGAAAGGGAGGCCGCCTTTGCTATCCTTTTTATCGAAATCATGATTAAGATAGTACTGCGCATCCTGTGGATTCTGCATGACCGGATACTCAATACGGGTGCCGTCAATCTTGAGCCAACCGACGATATCCGGGTTTCTCTCGTAAAGCTCTTGAAATTCAGGAAGCACGACCGGCATGTTCCCCTTCGCGAGCAAAGTGGAGGGAAAAGCTTCCCCTCCGCCTCTGTCCGATTCTCCCTCCCAGACTTTGGCTAGCTCTTCAATTTTCTGTTGCTCCGCATAACCCCACAGGAGGGTTCTCGCAATATTGGCGAGAGAAAATACCAACACAAGGAAGGATACGGCGATAAGAATTTTTTTCTTTTTACTCAATTTCTTACCGCCTTCCCGGTTACTGAATGTGGTTCTTCCTCTTGCCGCTGAGCAGACAGAACCCGATTGTAATCAAGGACATCAGTGCCAACACCATATAGAAGATTGGCGATACACTGCTGTCGCCTGTCGTAGGGACATCGTCCAGCTCGTTGCTTACGTTGCCTGTTGCGACGTTGTTGGTGTCGGTTCCGACGTTGTCGTTGTCAGTTCCAACGTTGTCGTTGTCAGTTGCGACGTTGTTGGTGTCGGTTCCGACGTTGCCGTTGTCAGTTCCGACGTTGTCGTTGTCAGTTCCAACGTTGTCGTTGTCAGTTCCAACGTTGTCGTTGTCAGTTCCGACGTTGTCGTTGTCAGTTCCGACGTTGTCGTTGTCAGTTCCAACGTTGTCGTTGTCAGTTCCAACGTTGTCGTTGTCAGTTCCGACGTTGTCGTTGTCAGTTCCGCTGTTACCATTGTTGCTTCCACCGTTGTTGCCTCCGCCGTTGCTTCCGCCGGGCACAGGATTTTCAGGCTCGGGTTTGCTTGGCTCGGGCTCAGGGTTTACAGGAACAGTACCGCCGCCACCGCCGCCGGAACTAATCGGCTTCATCGGTACGTTGTGTTTTACGATCTCGAAATCGACAGAGATCGTTTCACTCGTATACGTCTCATATCCGGGCTTCGTTACAACCAGATAGTAATCCGTTTCCGGGAATACCATGTACGCATAGAAGCCGGCTGCGTCGCTGTCCTGCTCCGGGCTCTTGTTATCGTGCGGTGGGAAGCCTGGAACCGGAGGCAAGGTTACTTTCGTGCCCGGATCGATTCCCTTCAATCTGTTCCTCTCCGTATCCGCATAATACAACGTTACTGTAGCTCCCTCGATCTGCCCTGTGGTGATCCCCTTGTTTGCATCGTAAACAGTGCCATACGGGTCAACGAGCTCCTGAGAAATATTCAATTCCCCATTTGCTTTCACATCCAGTTCAGCCTTCTGAATCGTAAGTTCTTTGCCTGGCGCAACTTCGTAACGCACTTCCATCGTGTACTTCTCCGCGGACAAACCTTCCGCCGAGAATGCGCCGTTCGGTTGCAAGTCGAACGCTTTCGGAACGCCGTTCTCTGTAACATACTCACCGCTTGCATTTCGCAAATAAATGCGCATCTTGCCAGCGAGCTCGCTGTTCAACAGCGAAGACTGCCCATCAGGCTGCTTCAAGAGCACGACGCCGACAGCCGTAATGTGCGCCGGAACCAACTCGCCGCCCTTCACATTGCCGTCAACTTCTGCCTTTTGCGTGAAAGTGATCGATTCGTTAGTATCTTTGATCTTTGTGGTGAAGCTGATCGTATAATCGCCGCCATACCGCACAGGGTGGAAGTATCTGCCTTGGTCGTCGGTCTTGATCTCTTGCTCGTTGCCATTCGTTTTGTCGGTAATGACAATGCGCTCATTCGGAAGCACTTCGCCTGTTTCGTTGTCGCGCAGCACTCCGAAGATCGCCGCCGGAACGGTAGTTACTTTCGTATCGGCGGTCAATTTTCCTTCCGTCGGACTGTCCACCTTAGCCGTGATGAGGTGATCCTCTGGCGTGGTCGTGTCCAGCTTTGGCGGTGTATAAAGGATGATCGCTTTGCCTTGCGTATCGGTCTTTGCTTTTACTTCCGTGTTATCCGGCAGTGTAAAGATCACCTCGGTGTCCGCAACTGGCTTGCCCTCATGATCAGTCAACGTTGCAGTTAACTGTGAAGGCGTCGTACCGTTGCCGGGAACAACCGCCGGATCTGGTGTCAGCGTCAGCTGGCCAGGGAGATGCTTCGCATTGACGAAGCGAGCTTCGGCAATCTGCTTCTCTACGATCGTGCCGCTATGAGTCCGATCCACCGGGTCGGCAGTGTAATCCTCGCCCGTATAATCTGTCTGGGTGACGATGTAACTGTTACCGCTCGGGACATCAATAGCGACAGTCTGTCCATGCTTGAGTGTGATCGTCTCGCCGGATTTGATGGTTCCCACCGTGCCGTCCGACTTCGTATAGTTGTAGGATTCATTTGATGCAGCATCAGGGAATTGGACAGTAAACTCAAATTCCTTATTCTTGTCTGCACCGCTGCCTTCTACTGTCTGACCGATCAGAAGGCCGCCATACACCATCCGTGTGTTGACGACGTCTTCCTTATGGTCGCCTTCCTCGACAATGATGCCGGTCGTTTGCCAGTTCGGCCAAGTCGTCGCGTAACCATCTTCCGTATAATCTGTCTCGGTGACGGTGTAGGTTGTATCCATAGGAATTCCATCGATGACAGCGGTCTCTCCATGCTTGAGGAGAATCTTCCCGCCGGATCCGACGATTCCCGTTGCACCGCCCGACGTTGTATACGTATACGTCTTGCCCGCACCTGCACCTTCAAAGGTGACAGTGAACTCGAACGACTTGTCCTTGTCCCCGCCATTACCTGCGACCGTCTGTCCGATCGTCAGCTTACCAGGAAGGTACTTGCCGTTGACGAATTTCGCTGTGGCCGTTTCCTCCGCTACAATGCTGCCGGTACGTGTCAAGCTCACCGGATCGGTAGTGTAGCCTTCGTCGGCGTAATCCTTCTGCACGATGGTGTAGGTGATACCGTCAGGGATATCCTTGATGGTAATAGCCTGACCACCTCTTAGACTAACAGTTCCGCCACTAACCACAGTACCACTGATTGAACCGGAATAGGCATAGGACTGACCGTTGCTAAAAGTAATCGTATACTCAAATTCCTTGTCCGGGTCAGCGCCTTTCCCCTCTATCGCGGTGTCCAGCGTCACATTGCCTGGTACCCATACAGGAGTCGGCACAACCAGCGGTTTGTCGCTGGTTACCTCTACCCCGTCAACCCAGATGGGATTCCATGGAGTAGAAGCCACACGCACTTGGTACACTGTCGTGGTCGGCAGATAGGTGATCGGGTCAATATAGGTTTGCTTGAGCACGTAAAGCCCCGCTTTGGCAAACAGGCTAAGCTTACCGTCCGCATCTGTAGTTCCACCTGTGACCTCTGTTACACCGTCGGGCTCATACAGCGTGAATATTACGCCGCCAAGCGGCTTACCCTTAGGATCGACCTTGAGCAGATCCAGCTTGCCTTGGGTCTCCGCGCTGCCACCGACGTCACTGCTGTCCACCGAGTGTTCGCTTCTGGCACCGATGTTCTTCAGGGTATCATCGCCCATCAGCTTGATCTCGTTGCCCACTTTTCCACCATTAGGCACTTCGGTGACTTCGGTCTGATACACGAACTGGTAGAGCTGATTTGGATTCGTCATGCGGAACACCAACCGGGTTGTACCGCCTTCTGTGACGCTGTCCACCTTGACCTCACTGTTCGGGTCGTATAGATTCAGCGCATCGCCATCCTTCGTCAGTCCACCGCTGGGGGTCAGCTTGGCGCGATATACCGCCATGTCTGGGCGTCGTAGCGAGAGGTCTCCCTGCTCATCCTTACGCAGCGCCAGCCCCGCTCCAAGGGTGTCCTGCAGATAGACGCCATCCTTTATCTCAAAAGGCGGGGTGTAATTCACCGTCCACTCCAGCACGCCGGAGTTCGGCTTCGTCACCGATTTGCTGAGCGACTGCATCGGGACGATGACCTTGCGAGTAGCTGCGACTGTGGTGGGTTCATCGCCCCATGTGATTTTCACCTCGGCGGTATTCGTCACCTCATGCCTTGCCTCGCCAGTATCAAAGTATTGTCGAAGGGTCTCCTCGCTAGGTCTTGCCTTGACCAGCACTACATAGGGACTTTCCAGCTTCGTAAAGGAAAAAGTACCTATGTTCCCTGCGGCAGAGAAGCTCACGAGATCACTTGGGTCGGAGATCAGCGTTGTTGCGCTAACAGTCGCTCCATAGTCTGCCCGGGCTCCCTTGTAAATCGCAAAGTCTTGTCCCTCCGAATAGGGCACAAACTCCCAGCCCTCAGGTAAAGTATCGACGAGCTGGATGTCCTTGGCAACGTGGTTACCGCCATCCTTGGCCATCTCCTCGGTCCTCATGCCGTTCATATTGATCGACAGCCGGAAGGTCACCGTCTTGGTCACCTGATCGTAAGCTGCCAATGTATATGCCTGGTTAGCGTCGTTCCGGATGTAGTGGTTCACATTGGAAGGGGTAACGGATGTCCCCTCCGGAGTTGACGCAAAGAGCATCTCTTTCGCCAACATACCGCCGTTAAACCGGATAGAAGGCCTAGTTGAATCAATTGTTCGAGTTGTACCTTCAAACAGGACCGCCCGATTATAATGATCTGTGCTTCTATTGGCCGCGAAGTGCTCCCACTGTGTCATCAGGGAAGTGTATGTGAACGAAGCAGGCTTATCGGTATTGTATCCGGTGACCTGAAGCAGGTCGGCTACGGGCTTTCCATCCTGCGAAAGGGTGTATACCTGATGCGTTAAGCCGTCACTCGACTGAAAGGAACCGGACTGAAACCGCTGGTAGTAATTCTCTCTAGAGTTTCCCTTCAACTGATTCAGGATTCCAGCGTCAAGTGTCGGGCTAGCGGTAATCTTGGTAAAGTCGATGGAGCTCGCATCCCCATACACCAGCAGATCGTACACCGCACCGTCCGGAAGGGCCTCCTGAGGCGTAAGGGTAACCTTCCACGGCAATGTGCCCAAGGTAAGGGTTTCGCCGGAACCTACGCTCTTTGTCAGGGTATGGGCGCCAATGGCGACAACGGCGGTATCCCACACGGTAGCTTGATCATTGTCCTGCACGGTATTGACATCCAGCTTCCACTGGGCCGTGGCCTTGTTGGTGAAGCCCGTAGTGCTGCCCGTAACCTCAGACACAATGACCAGCCGGATCGGGCCGTTTACCTCCCCGAAAGAATATACATTGTTTGCATCGGGAGTAATCGGCGTTGTTGCTGCCGACCAGTCCTTCTTGGCAATGTCCCATGACTGCCATGCAGCTGATTTCCAGGTCAGCCCGGTCGGCAGGGCATCGGTGATCGTGAAGTCCTTCAGACCCTGCTTGCTGTAGTTCTTGTTGACATCAATCGTCCATGTCATGGTGCGCGGGTCTGTAGAACTTGACCGCTTGTCCAATGTACCGCTCTTCTGAATCCAGTCAGGCTTGAAGGCGACGCGCCATGTATTCGCGGAGAGCAGCTTGCTATCCGACGCATCTCTCAAGTCCGCGGTATTGGTAACAGTCTGATACCCATTATTGCCGCTGTTATACTCAGTGTAATACTTCGCCTTGGGAATCCACGTCTTGAAGGTGACAATCGCCTTGTCACCGAAGCCCGCAGGGAAGGTATAGTTCAGCGTGTTCGTGCTGCCACTCTCAGGTGTCACCGCACTGCCGTTGACCTTGAGAGAGCCCTCCACATAGGTGCCCACCTGAGCGGGATCGAGCGCGTTATAGAACTTCAGTCCATCCAGCGGTTGCGGAATGGTAGGGTCAAACATATCCGTTGCGGCAATGTCCACCTGCCACTCGATTGTTCCCTCCACCAAATCCGCTGCATAAATCCAGTTGTTCTCGGAAGCGTTACTATTGGATTTCATACGGATGCTGTAAGCAGGCGTGACATTAGGGTTATCGAGCATGTAGTTCGATCCGAAAATATCAATCGGCTTTTGCTGGCCGTATTCTATACCTGATACATCCGCCTTCGCGGTAGATTCAAAGCCGAAGGTGATGTTCCGGCCCTGGCCGTTGAAAAAGCGCTCTTCACCGTCGAATACGATTCTGATGCCCGCTTCGGAGAAAGAGGCCGTTCCAATGGTGTACCCCGATTTTTCTCTCAGCGTCATGGTGGCAGTCGGCAGAATTACCTCCGGAAAGTAGGTCGCTTTGTCCAGCATCACATAGTCGCCATATAAAATGACCGTGCTGCCATCCACCGTGTTCGGGTCGTCGGCGTCACCCTTCACGGGAACCTTGATGTCTATCGACTTCAGAGTGAAGGGCTTTCTGCCGTGAATGGCATCCCCTGTCTTCAAGACACCCCCGTCCTGTATGACTTCCAGCGGAAAGGGCGAATTGGCTCCCATGAGCACCGCCGTCTTGTCCGTCAAGTCTGCCGCCAGTGATACGAGATTAGCCGGCATGGCGTACACCACATCAGGCACTGATGACGGCTCGTCTGACGGCTCGTCTGACGTATCGTACACGGCATCCGTTACTGATATCGTCCCGTATCCGTCTGATTCGCTCCCCGCAAATGCAACAGCAGAGAACGTCAACGTCTGCAAGAAAAGCAAAACTGCCAGGCATAAGGACAGTACAGCTTTACTTACACTGCGTTTTCTTTTCAAAAAAGTTTCCCCTCCCCTTCGATGATCTTCGCCATTTAGATACTGCAAATGGCACAAAACGCCCAGTTTACACAGCGTATTTTCGACAATTATAGTACGAGGGACCTATACAAAATCTCTACAACCACTTCCGTCTGTCGTATGTAACTTGCTATGTTCCCTCTCTTCACCTCCTCTAGAAACTGATTGGCTTGCTGGCACATGTAGTAGTACTCTCTTCCTAGTACCTTAATCTCATTGTGAGCTATCATCACAAAAAAACCTCTCTGAATGTAGGATACCGACACTAAGATATCTACATATGACCAGCCTGTCTTAGTTCCTTTTTCATATTTAAAATTTGAGATAAATCCCCTCATTTAGAGTAAGTCAATTAACTTTATTCGACAAGACCCAAAAAACATACTCTTCTTGCAAATATCAATAAAAAACAACCACTGATAGACTTCAAATCGTCAGTGGTTGTTGGGCTAATCGTTCGAATCCAGGGCATAGCTGTAAACAATACGCTTCTTCGATACAATCTCTTGGCAGCAAACGTCGAAAATAAAGATCGGTCCCTCCGGCTGCCTTCCTTTGGGAATAAATATTACTTTTCTACCCGACCAAGAAATTTTTAAAGCTACCTTAGACGGGAATATTGTAGCGGAACGTATCCCTGATATGAATGAAATGTCACCCAATCTAGCCACAACCACCACAATGGAATTGCTACAAACAATCTACTCAATGTTATCGCTTGCTAAGGCTTCGCCATCAAAGGTAGAAATCCTCAACAAGCTCCGCCAGCCGATCCACGGCCTGCCACGGGCTCGTCATCTGTACAAGCTCGTCAAGGTCCTCCTTGCGGATATCCAACGCTGCGCTCAGGTAGTCATCATTAAGCCGTTCTTCCTGAAGCCCATATTCCTCCCTCGTCCATGGTCCGCACAGAATCCTTTCCGCCTGAAGCTCCCCGTCCACAAAGATCGACAATTCGAATATTTCCTCGTTCATATAACTGGCAGTCACGATTGGCTCCCCGGTAAGCCCGGATAATGTTCGGCCAACCTTCTTCACCGTCCCCCACACAAAATAATTATGGAGCACGCTAATCCAGTTCTCGCTGCTCTGATTTACGTACATGACCATTTACCTGATTCTGGAAACGCGGGCGGTGTACTCAAGAATAAGAAAGAGGATGTCTCTCCGTCGCTTAGGACGTTGAGGCACCCTCTGTTGGGGTAGTTGATTTCAATGGAGCGTAATAACGCCGTAATACAAGTCTCAGGTCCAAGCCCACATGAAGCTGTCGCGGTCCCAAGCAACTCTGCCGCCGTGGAGCTTGCGGAAAGCCTTCTTCACCTCTTTGGACAGCGATGCATTTCCATTCTCATTCACGAATACGAATTGTTCACCGAAGTTGGTCTTCACATATTCAATCGCATCGGTCTGGTACAGCGTCCCCGTGAACCTGATTTCCTTGACCATCCATTCCGCCACCTCTTGTGCGGTTACTTCCATGGGATCATGCTCCTTCCTTCAGCACTTACAATGACCGTCTCCGAATCGAAATATTCAAGCAATCCTATTCATCATACTTTCTTTGGGGGTGTTCGTCTATTCACTAGCCACCTTTTTGAAGAGAGGTACTCAGCGAGAATTATCTCTACTTTTACTACGGTTCAGCTTAAGGCCTATTTCAGAGACACAAAAGAAGTGCAACACTTGGAATCTATAATGAACAAAAAATTAGGTGGTAATGGACGACGACTGTTACGAACAGCAAAATAAAAGCGTTTTGCGTTTTGTTCCTCAAATCACGCAGAGCGTGACTTTCGCCGGTGGACGCTGGCTTAATTTATGCCATACATCAATATGTCACCGGCCAACATTAACGATCTTCCTGATCCATGTTGGCTCACTCGTCGCCGCCCGCACAAGGCAGTCGGCACAGTCTTCGAAGGGCAGCATCCGGAACGGAGCGATGCGTGCTAATGGACCTGCTGTATAGTTCAGAGTGGCCGCCTCGTAATTCATTCCCGGCGGTCGTACAATGACCCAATCCAGGTTACTCCGCTGAACCGCATACTCGGCAATCGTCTTATCCTTGACCGCCTTCGAGAAGATTCGGCGATGAATGCCTATCGCCCACCGATTGCTTGTGGTAAACTCCTTCCCGTCGCTCAAGCCAATGCCGCTTTGCATGACGAAGCGCTTAATTCCATTACGCTGACAGGCCGCAAGAATATTCGGGATTCCCTCCGACATGACGGTACCCGGTGAGAAGTTTGCCGTAATAGCGTTTAGAATTCCCATAGCCGTACCCGACGAGAAGTTACTGGTTGGACCTATGCAGCTGATTACCGCATCTGTACCGGCAATAGCTTTGACCATACCAGGAGTGTCGAATACATCCCCCTGCCGGATGATAAGCCGCTCTGAGGGAGTAATGACTTCCGGCCGACGAGCCACGGCTACAACCTCATGTCCCAATTCAAGTGCCCGCTCCATCACTTTTCTCCCAGTGGTCCCTGTTGCTCCAATAATCGCAATTTTCATTGAAATGTTCCCCTTCGACTAGTGATTGACTGACTTCACACTCATGCATGGCACAAAATTGCACAATAGTGCATTAAGAAACAACTATGTACAATTGTATACAGAAAAAGAAAGTCTACAATTCTTAAAAAGTCAGGTTCCGTGCATTAGTTCACAAACATTTTAGAATTGTGTATTTATTTACAGGAAGGCTGGTGATTCTCCATTGTTAAAGATGGATCGAAGGATACGAAAAACCCAAGAAGCCATAAAGATGGCTGTTATTGAACTAATGAATGAAAAAAATTTTGATAAGATTACGATACAAGATCTTTCCGACAGGGCAGATGTTAGCCGAAGAACCATCTATCTTCACTACATGGACAAATTTGGCCTGCTGGACAAGCTCATTGAAGAACATATTGACGAGATGCGTGAACTTTGCAATTCGGTAGACCATGACGCGGATTATAGGGATATGGGGTTGTTATGGTTCGAGTATTTTGAAAGTCATTACTTATTTTTCTCCGCATTGCTAGCGAGTAAGAGGAGCCTTTTTTTTCGCAATCGATTCCTTGAATTTTTTCTCCAAGAGTTAGAGAAAGGGGATAATATGTCCAAAGGGGGTAACCAGGGATCAACCGACGGTATGAATGTTGATATTCAATTTCTAGGATCGGCCCTCGTAGGGGTAGTAGAATGGTGGTTCAAGAATGGAAGGCCTCTCCCTCCTTCCTTTATGGCATGGCGGGTGGGCGCTTTGCTTGAACGGAACCTCGAAGCTGATTTACCACTTGCATGAAAGAGACTTCCACCAAACAAACGCTCCACCCTTTTTCCCATTGCTTCAAGATGTGGTTTTGGAAGCCTTAGGGAGTTATGAAAAGAACAATATGGGAACCTGTCTGTGAAAAAGAGGTTAACGAGCGAGTCCTCTTGCGCTGGAAATCAATAAGCTCAGCCGGATCTATGTGAATTATCTTTCATCACAACAGCTTGGAACAGGACAAATGTATGGCGAAGAGAACTTTTCGCCATATTTTTTTCGCCGCTACTTATGGTAAGGCTCACCTTAACATTTATAGCGCGAAATCAAGAGAACTGCCAAAAACCTGCTGCAGGGCGTTGTATCTCGGTCGCTGCTTTTCAACTTCTTGGACTTGGGGGATACAGTTCATTTAGTCAAGCCCACATCCGATGACAGCTACATTCAAAAGTCCCATTATGTGCCCGTGATAATCACTGAACATGTATTTCCGATTTGATACCATTTTGACTTAAAAATTCTATTAAATCATTACTCAGCTGCACAATCTCATTGTTAGCATGATTCGCATAATCCGGCAACATCATGTCCCTAACCATTTTAGTTCGTAGCCATGTCATAAAGAAAAGATTCAAAAATAAGTTTGGAAATTTAAGCACCATTTTAAGCATTGGTGGATCAATTGAAACGCCAGCTTTTTGTATTTCCCTTAGATACGCTTTTAAAGTGACTGTTATTTTGTGTGCCATCTTTCTGGTTCTGGCTGTTTTTTTGTCAATTATCTTATTCTCAGAATACAAAACACCCAACATGGCAATGTCTGATACGGAATGTGTAATTAGATACGCTTGCATATCCTTTTTAATAACGTAGGGAAGCTTTGCTGTTTTAAATAATTTTGCGAGGTTTTCTATGCGTTCTGTCCCTACACCATTAATTTCTCCAAATGCAGTTGCCGCTATAATCTTTGGTAGAAATCGAGCATGCAATACTCCATCTTTAATCTGTCCCCCGAAGCCCGGAAAAGCTGGCAAAAGTCTATCCCCTACGATATCCAGCCACGAAGAAAATCCAATTGAATTATTAGTCATCGTAACTATATTTTTGCTTTGATTATCTTTTAGCGCTAACAACGCTGATTCGGACCGATCATAACGAACGGTAACGAAAATAAAATCGTATACATCGTCATTTTCGAGCGTATCAATGACATTCACTTGTAATGATCTAACTGTACCTTTTTCTTTATATTGCAGGCCATTTTCTCTTAATGATTTAAATCTATTAGATTGTGCAAACAGGCTAACGTCAAACCCTGCTTCAATAAGCTTAATTGCGTACATGCTCCCGATGACACCTGCACCAAAAATTAAAATTCGATCTTGTTTATTTGACATTAAAACCACTCCTACCTATTACCATTTCTCATTTAATTATCCGACAACATGTTGTATGATGTGATTATAAATTTTCAATATTCATTGATCAACCATCAGTTTTTTATGATTTGTCGGATGATATTCTTAGACGCTAGTAGGAGGAGAACATGAAAAAGCAACCCCAAATAACAGAGAAAACAAGACAAACCTTTGTTGGAGTTTTTTGTGAGTTATATAGCCAAAAACCAATCGAGAAAATTTCAGTTCAGGAAATCGCGAATAAGTCAGGATATAACCGCAGCACCTTTTATCAATACTTTACTGATATTTACGAATTGTTAGACGCTCTTGAAAATGACTTATTGAACGACATAAAAGAAGAATTGGCGAATAAAGAGCTATCGATGCACACGGTTCAGGATGCGCTCCATTGTCTGGATAAAAAAGAACATCTCTTGGTTCTCAATGCCCTTTTAGGTGATTATGGAAGTCCCCGTTTTTTAAAACGCTTAAAAAAAGAAATCACTCTAAATCGGTTAGAATTAAATGTTCCGCAAAACCATTCCTTAACGCCATACTTGATTGAGTTTTACCTGTCAACCTCCCTTTCTTTATTTCGTCTTTGGCTCCAGCGACAAAAGGATTTATCGTCAGAAGAGTTTTTCAAGTTAGTGGACAACCTCTATTCAAAGGGGGTTACGCCCTATTCTAGAGAATGAATCTGCCATTCAAACCCAATCGATGTATAGTACAATAAAAAAGCTCGCACAAGCTCGCTCACACATTATTTTTCATAAAGAGTGACCTAACCCACTCCTACGGTCCGCATGCTGTAAATACAGGCTCCTGCGAGCTTTTCCTCAATATCTATCTATCTCTAAACCGCTTAATCGCATCCTCACTTACTGGTTCGAAGAGATTAAGAAGGTTGCCGTCAGGATCGCGGAACAGCATAGAACGGTTCCCCCATGGCATCGTGGTCGGTTCCTTTACCCAATTATCGACAAATGGCTTCAAGCGCACATATTCAGCCTCGACATCGTTAACACGGAACTCAATAATCATAGTACGATTATTGGCCGCCACTGCGGAATCGGCTCCGAATAACTGTGTCGTCTGAGTGTGGCCGATGGCAAGAGTCCATGATGGCGTAACGATTTCAGCAAATACGGGCGCAGGTCGCTCCGCCGAAACCCCCATGACCTTTTCATAAAACTCGACGAGACGATCCACGTTATCAGTAATAATACGTACTGAAGCAAAATTCACAAGACATCATCCTTTCTAATAGTAACAAGTTTGGCTGTGTCCCACAGCCGTTGCAAACTATATTTTACATCTATCTATCTCCTCCACATTTACAAGTTCAATTATAAACAACGCTACTGACAACGTTATGTCAGTAGCGTTTTAGAATTTTTTGAGCTTCTTCACAAATCCGCATTCATTCTTAAAGAAAGGAGAAATGCACTGACCCCGTTTTCCGTTTATAAGACCGTTCATACACCCACTCTTTCAACAGCCTTCAAATTTAAATGAGTCCGGTATAAATAATTACCGGACTCATTTTCGTATTTATTGCCTCATACATATGATGCCTGGTTTATCTGAGTCACTCGCCAGATGTCACAGCCCCTATATCATTAAGGCTTCGATACGGATACGAGAAGTTCGTTATCCCCAGAGATGACCGTCACTTCAGGCGGTAGGATTAGGTCCTTCACGAAGCGTGTATCTCCGATTTCCATCGTACTGATGTCCAGCTCAACGGTAGTTGGCAGGTCTTTCGGGAGAGCCTCTACTTCAACATAGGGATCCTGGATTTGCACAACTCCGGCCGACTTCGTTCCGATCGGAGTACCAACGAACTTTACCCCGAGCTTCGTACGGATGACCTCACCCGTCTGAACGAACTGAAAGTCGACATGCACAAGAGCACCGGTTACCGGGTCTCGCTGAAGATCCTCCATCAGCACCGTTATTGATCGGTCACCTTCCATCTGCAGCTCAATAAAGCCAGATGCCCCTTTTCTCAGCCATTTTTCAAATTGTTTAGCGGAAATATGAATAATTTCGTTATCTGCGTTTTTGCCGAACACAACCCCTGGCAAACGCCCCTTTTGACGTAAATTACGCAGGCCCGAACAATTTAATCGCTGACGTCTTTCTGTATGAATGCATGCATCCATGCTCTACCTCTCCTTTACATGAGTGATCTTAGCGCTGTAACAGCAGCCGTCGAACCTCCCCTGAGCGGGGATCAATAGAGAAACATAGCATCCAGACCTCCATCCTTTCAGATAGATAGCAATACACATTAAATGTAAAAACCCACAAATATAGACGAAGGCACCCCACTCTGAAGAGTGGAATGCCTATGGGTTTCATCTACTATATCATAGATTGGCGGATGTTGGTATGGCGATAATTTCTTTCACCCTAAATACGACTCAACGCGCAGGCTGTAACGACAAGTTCAGAATTTCCAGGAAGGATGAACCTACGAATCATCATCACGCTGCACAGCCAAATATCCTCTGTTGGTTAAGGTCCAACTGAAGGATATGTTCGAGTTAAGCCCTCATACCTTGAAACTGCTTATGTGCCCAAGCTGTATAAGAAGGATGTGTCTGAAGCAATTCTTCATGTGTTCCAGTTCCTGTAACTTGACCATACTCAAAAACTATAATTTGATCTGCATGAACAACGGTCGATAATCTATGTGCGATTACAATGGTTGTACGATCCTGCATTAAAAATTGAAGCGCCTTTTGGACCTCATGCTCCGAGTCACTGTCCAAGCTAGCAGTTGCCTCATCTAACAGCAAAATATCCGGTTCTCGCAGCAAAGCACGAGCAATTGCTATACGCTGGCGCTGCCCGCCTGATAGCTGAATTCCTCTCTCTCCTACCTCTGTTTCATACTTTCTTGGTAAGGCCTCAATGAAATCATGGGCATAGGCAAGTCGTGCTACATTCATGATCTCCTCTTCACTTACTTCGTGTTCCCGCCCATAGATAATATTATCTCGAATGGTACCTGCTATGAGGGAGCTATCTTGTGACACATAACCAATTTTCTTACGCCAATCATGGAGAGCAAAGGAATCAATCGCCGCACTGCCCCAATATATACTACCGGTCTCCGGTTCGTAAAATCTCTCGATCAGCGAAAAGATCGTTGTCTTCCCGCTTCCGCTGGGACCAACAAAAGCCGTTACTTTACGATCCGGTATAGTAAAAGTGGCATTCAGCAAAATGGGTTTATCCTCTTCATAACCAAAACGAACCTCGCGGAATTCCAAGATGCTATGCTTGTCTGGTACCACATACTCTTTGTTATCCGTTTCTTGAGGCTGCTCCAGGATGAGTCTTAATCTCTCCGTTGAGCCCATTACCTTTTTCAAATTCGAAAAGAATGTTCCAAACTGTTCAAAAGGAATCATAATTTGAAACAAAAGCAAAATATACGATACAAGCTTCCCTGCACTAAGAGCACCAGAGGAAACACGCACTCCGCCGTAACCAATAATGACGACCAGCAGCACAATCATGATCAACGTCATCAATGGCATCAGCACAGCATTGATCCGAGCTTCTTTCATTTCTGATTGATATAAATCGTCCATGTTAGCTGCGCCATTTCTCAATTCCTTTCGCTCCGAGTTAGAGGCCTTAACCAGCCTCATTTCTCCAATGACCTGAGACAGCGTCGAGGACAGTGCTGCCAAATGCGCTTGTAGTTGCATCGAAATCTCATATATCTTATTCCCCATTGGCATCAATACGGCCAAGCTAATAGGTAAAACCAGCATAATGATTAACGTCATTTGCCAATCCAAATAAAACAATATAGCTAATGCTCCAATAAATGTGATGGAGTTGGAGATAAATTGGATCAAATGATTGGTAATGAGCGATTTAATCTCATTTGTATCGTTTGCAACACGACTCATAAGATCCGCAGAGCGGTTGCGATCGAAGAAGCGCATCGGCAAATAAAGCATCTTTTCCCAAAGCTGTTTACGCAATTGATTGACCATTCTACTTCCGACATATGCCAATAGATAGTAAGAAAATCCACTCGATACGGCTTGCAAAATAAAGATTAAAACAAGCTGTATAATCATAGTGGCATCTAATAATTCCAAACGAAATTGATCAATCATATTTCCGGTAACGATCGGAACAACTAATCCTGCCAATGAACTGACAATGCTTAAAATAAGGGCTATACCTAAAAACACCTTAGGAACCCCTGTGGAAAATAACACCTTGGCCAAATACTGTAGCCCGGTTTTATTTACAGGTCTGTCACCCTCACTGTTATTGGTGTATCCGTCATGTATGCTCATAATGACTCCTTATTATATTTTCTTAAATTTTACACTTGATACCATTAAAAAGGAAAGAATAAACAGCAAAAACACCGATATAAAAAGGGAATGAGTCGTGCTTGGCGCAATCAATGAGTATATGGAGAGAATAAAGCCTGCCACGGTAGTCGGGATTCCGCGAAAGGCCCCCTCAAATTTACTGATATTAAATAGGGCCAATCTATACGAACCGCACACGACGTATAACAATAGAGCAGCTATACCCACAAATTTTAGAATGCCAGGGTCATCAAAATTAAATTTGATATAAATAAGCAAAGCTGGAGCAAGCGCAAAGGAAACCAAATCAGCTAAGGAATCCAGCTCTTTGCCGAATTCGCTGCAGACATCTAAGCGTCTAGCAATTCTCCCATCGTATCTATCTATAATTGCTGCAATAATGATAAACATCGCACTTACCAAGTAATTTTGGTGAAAAAGCTCAATAATGGATAATACCCCGAACGATAAATTCGCAAAGGTAAGTAGATTAGGAATATTCCTCATGTACATGGTTTCTCCTCACTGATACTGAATTGGATTAAGACTCACGATTGCTTTTTTTCAACGTAGACAGCTTGTGAATCAGCTTATCTTTGTAGATTAGCCCTAAAGCAAAAGCCAAGACGGAAACCCCTGATATGATGATGGTGGACAAGTAATTTTTGTGATAAATGTTAGACCCAATGCTAACAGAAGCTAAAAGCCACGGAAATCTGGCGATCAATAATATGGAGAAGAACTTTAGAGGTCTTATGGTCGTCAGCCCTGCGGCATAGATGAATAAATCCTTGGGTAGTCCAGGAATTATAAATATAATGAACAGGAAGATAGAGAACTTGTTATTATCCATCATATCTGCCATCCATTGAAATTTATCCTTCCTCAGTAACCTCTCGATCCATGCTCCACCCAAAAACCTCGTGAAGTAAAACGCCATCATCGCCCCTAATAACATGCCTACCGTGATGAGTAGTGTACCTATATATGTCCCGTAGATATATCCACCAGCAACCTGGATCACTTCACCTGGTATTGGAGCGATAACGGTCTGGAGAACTTGAAAAAAAACAAGGATGATTGGCCCGAGCTTCCCCGTTGAAAGAATATGATCTCGAAAACGATCAAGGGATACTGTCAATTTAATAATTTCCGGGGAATAAAGAAGGAATACGACCGTCACAATAATCCCCAGAGACGCCATAACAATCTTGTTGATTCGTTGCTTTTTGGATGAAATCTCCACGCTCATAACCCTCTCCCACTTGCTTATGATCTAACCAGCTTACGTGAATTTCCTTAAGATCGAGGGCATGATAATTCTTAAGAATTCTTAAGTCACTTAGTATCTGTGGTTAACGAGTAGTTTTACATTCTATAATGAAAGCACGATTAGCATCAGAGGAGGGGGATGGATGAATCATACAAAGAATATACTCGTTGCTGACGATAACGATGAGATTAGGGAAATTGTCCGTGTTCTGCTGGAAAGCGAACAATATAACGTAACTGAGGCAATAGATGGCGAGGACGCTGTAAACAAAGTGGATGAAACTATAGATTTGATTATTCTGGATATTATGATGCCAAAAAAATCGGGGTTCAAGGCATGTGTAGAAATCCGGGATAAGACAAGCGCGCCCATTCTATTCTTAACCGCCAAAACTCAAGACTCTGATAAATACTTGGCTTTTTCTGCAGGAAGTGATGATTACCTGTCAAAGCCGTTCTCCTATACGGAGCTCGTTTCCAGAGTGAAGGCCTTGCTGAGAAGATATTATGTTTATAAAGGAAAAGATACGGCTACGGACTCCTTAGACATGATCAAAATCAATGAACTAACCGTTAACATGAATATCAATGAAGTATGGATGAGCAACAAGGAACTTACACTAACCGAGATTGAGTACAAGATTTTATCCTTGATGGCCAGTAATAGAAACAAGATTTTCTCAGCACAAAACCTGTATGAGAGTGTCTGGGGAGAGCCTTATTTTTATAGCTGTAACAATACAGTTATGGTTCATATCAGGAATCTTAGAATGAAATTAGAAAAAGACCCTCAAAACCCAAATCTTATCAAGACCGTTTGGGGAAAGGGGTATCGAATTGAGTAGGATCTTTCTATGGGGTAAATTAAAATTCAAATTAATACTGTATCTTATCCTTTCATTTACGCTTTCGCTAGTCGTATTTTTGTTGTTGCAATCTACAGGAGTAGATATATTGGAGCGCTACTTAACGAAGACCTCCTTTATCGAAAACCAAGAAAAACTAGCCTCTTCTGAATTTGAAACGTTTGTATCTAAGGGGAAGCTTACACTTCACGATTACGATAAGATAGCTAAATGGGTTCGTGAAACGAAGTATGTGAATATTTATATCTACCAGGACAATCGACTGATCTATGCTACTGATGGCTACACTACAACCACCGAGGGTAGTAGCTCACTTATAAATCCGTATACGATAAGAGCTCCTCAATTTTTGAATGTTCAATTCTCCGACGCTACCGCCCAAATATATATAGAGTGCTTCTTTGAATACAAGTACTATTATATTGTTACTATTATAGGTGTGGCCATTTCATTTTTGTTCTTTATAATCATCATGCTGTTCTTTATTAACAAGAAAACCTCCTACATTGGCACTCTTGAAAATGAAATTAAAATATTGGAGGGTGGGGACTTAACCTATCCGATCACAATAAAAGGGAATGACGAGCTATCTTCATTGGCCCAAAGCATTAATGAGATGCGGAAGTCATTTATTGAACGATTAGAAAGTGAGGACCAGGCCCGAGTTGCCAATAGCGAGCTGGTTACCGCCATGTCGCATGATCTTAGAACCCCCCTCACTGCATTGGTCGGATATTTGGAAATTATCGAATATAGGAAATATCAGACGAATGAAGATTTAAATAAATACATTCATAGCAGCAGGGAAAAAGCATATCAGATAAAGCATCTTTCGGACAAACTATTTGAGTACTTTACCGTATTTAATACAGAGGATAGCGATCTGGATTTTGAGCGCTTTGATGGCATTCAATTGATGGACCAACTTATAGATGAGCAGCTCTTTATACTAGAGAACAATGGCTTTCATGTTGAATTAGACCCTTGCAGCATCCCTTTCCACATCGATGTTCATTTGATTTCATTTCGAAGAGTCTTCGATAACCTGTGCTCCAATATAATCAAGTATGCCGACAGGTCCAAACCAGTCCACATTCATTATGATATAAAAAAAGGCTTGTTATGTATTGATATCAAGAATGAGATCAAACAAGAAACCCATGAAGTCACCAGCACGGGCATCGGCATGAAAACATGCAAAAAAATCATAGAAAAACACAATGGAAAAATAGAGGTTACAAATAACGACGGGATGTATTCCGTGCACATTAGCTTGACTTTAGGGAGGCTTACCCATGCAAGAAATTAAAAGCATTCGGTTAAGATACCTATGGCGTAGGATGGAACTTCAACCACAAATATGAAGGGAATGGGTATGCGAGCGAAAGTGCAGAAGCTTTATTACACGCTGATTAAGCCGGAACGTCTAGTAACAATTATCTAAAACTGCCCAAAAGTTAAATTGCGGCGGGTCTCTAAAAAAGAGAGCCCGCCGCAATAACTAATGAAATCGGTGAAAATGAAAAAGCAGTTGCCTCGGTGAAAATGCTTTAGCTCCAAAATGTAATCTTGTCAGAATCTAATCGAACCGACTCATACCCCTCTTCTTTAGCTTTTCCTATTGAAATAATCATTACTGGAACATAGCGTTCTTCATCTAAATCAAATGATCTTGCTAACTGATCGGCTTCAAAGCCAGCCATTGCATTCGTATCATACCCATGTGCACGGGCTACTAACATGAACTGCATTGCAAAGAGGCTGCTGTCGATTTTTGCAACTTCAACTTTCAATTCTTTTGATAGAGCCGGATACATCGACAGAATTGTTTCGAGTTGACGATCTCGTACATCTGCTGGTATTTTTCCTTGTTCTACAGCTGTATTGAAAATTTCTTCAGCATATAAATAGCTTTGGGTATCACCGAAAATTAATAACATGGCTGCTGAAGTATCATTTTGTAATGTATTGAAACGCACAAGAGGTCTTAGTTTTTCTTTTCCTTCCGGGGTATCCACCACCATTATACGCCAAGGCTGCATATTTGCGGAGGATGGAGCCAGACTGGCTTCCGAACGATCTTATTGAGGAAAGACATACCGCTGTTGAAGCCGTACTTCGAGCCGGTCATATCCCTGCGGGAATCGAGCAATTTTTCAAGGAATGTCCGGTAAATATTAGGAAGCGATGGATCGACGAATCCGATGTATATATCCTGATTCTCGGAGGATTCTATGGTTTAACGCTTCCTGATGATGAATCCAAGAGCTATACGCAGTGGGAATACGAGTATGCCGGTGAAGCGGGCAAACCTAGATTTGCTTTTGTTGTCACGGATGAAGCATTAAGACAAAAGCCATATGACTTCGCAGCAATTGAATACTATCAGGAGTTTCAAGAGTTTAAGCAAGCGGTCATGGAACAAATCCCTATCTATTATGTTGAAGATGTACAGCACATTAAAATGGTACTTCGTGATCAATTGCCGAAATATGCAGCAAGAGACGATTTATATGGCTGGGTTTCCGGCAAGGATGTTCCAGACGTTCAAAAGCTGTTGGAAGAGAATGCAAAATTAAAGGCAGAGTTGGAGAAAAAGAAATGAAAGAGGGGCTGGCACAACCAGTCCCTTTCTCCCGTCTCCGTATCATATATTCTCTTGCTTTAATGCATCAATAATATTTTCCTTTTTTACTTTCGCGCCAGAATAAACAATCGCGGAACTGACAATGACAAATACGGCGACAATGACAGACAGAATGCTCATCCAAGGAAGGGTGAACCCGTAGCTAAATTTGTTCGCAAATGCTCTATAGATCAGAACCATCACGGCGAAACTAACAGGAAGCCCGAACAACAGCGACTTGACCCCATAAAAAATACTTTCATAGTTCATCATTTTCGCAAAGCCTTTTGGCGTCATGCCTACGGATTTCAGCATCGCAAATTCTCGTTTGCGAAGAGCCAACCCCGTCGAGATCGTATTAAAAATGTTCGCAATGGAAATCGCAGAGATTAATGCGATAAAACCGTAAGAAAAGACGGACATCATTAGAATCTGTTGTTCTTCGCTTTTTCTGGACTGATATACATTGTAGACATTCAGATTGGTCTCATGCATCTCTTCAATTTCCTGCTGCGTTCTCATCGGTTCCGTGCTTTTCAAATGGAGGTACGTCGAAGCGGTAGCCAGGTCCTCGTCATCTGCCAGTCGATTCATGACGCGTTCCGACACGATCATATTTAACCCGTCTACACCTATCTGGTTCATCCCCATAGGGGCTTGATCCGTCAATGCGGCAACGGTCACTTTGTCTGCCTTCGTTTCTTCCCCCTTCTCTTTATAGAAGTTCGTTAGCTCAATACTTTGACCGACATTCGTATATATGGCCTTCGTCTGAATATATTTCCCCGTGTCCATATCTTTGTAATGAATCGTATCCATCACGATCGCGGCGGGATGATCCGGATCCGTAAGCTGCTCGTAATCTGCGCCAACTGCTCTGGCATAGGCTTGCAGACTCGAATCGTTCAACGCATGCATTTTAATATCGTAAGAGTATTTCCCGTCTTGCAGTATACTCTTATCCTGCTTAACCTTCTCTTGCAATTCATCGGCGATGCTCGCTGCATCGACCCAAGCGCTCTTATATAACTCGCGAATCACGTTGTATTCCGTGACGCCATCCAGAGATACAATCGATTGCATCAATCGGTCATCTATTCTTTTTCCATTGCTGTAATACACTTCAATATCGTAATTGACGCCTTCCCGCGACAGTTCCAGGGATTGTGTCATGCCTGCCGTAAAAAACGATACTGTCAAAAATAAAACGATGCTGATGACAAGCGAAAAAAGAATAGCATGATATCTCCGTTTGTTCCTTTTTAAGTTTTTCAGCCCGATTTCCGCTTCGATCCCGAAGAGCTTGCGAATGGACTTCGACGTTTTTACAGCTTTGGCCGTAAGCTTTACGTCGGTAGTTTGGCGAATCGCGTCCATAGCAGATACCTTGGATGCTTTGATCGCCGGGAGATACGTCGAAACGAAGATCGTCAGCATCGAAACAAGACAAGCAATCAAGAGTGATAACGGCGTGACAATGAGCCTCAGCTTTTCACTGGTCCATAATGCTCCTTCAATCATCGTGTTCATGAACCAAAAGGTGATCCCTATTCCGGCAAGACCGCATAGGATGCCAATGGGAATGCTGATCAAGCCAATGACGATACCTTCAAAAAGCACTGAATTTCGCTTCTGCCTTTTCGTAGCCCCCACGCTCGCGAGCATCCCTAAATGGCGGGAACGTTCCGAGACGGATATCGCAAAAGCGTTATAGATGAGCGCAACCGAGCCAATCATAATGACCCCCATAATGATTGCCGATAATGAGAACATCATGCTGGATGAAGCTCCGCTGCTGGACAAGCCATAATAATGAAGCAAATCGTTATTATATTGGACGGTTTCAATTTGGTTTTTCTCAGCCAGCTCCTTCGCATGCGCGAACAAGAACGGATTGACTCGCTGTAAGACCACCGACGCATCGACTCGATCGTTTTCCCCAATGATATGATCATCGACATAGCTAATGACCGTATAACCCGGGGCAACAGCCGTCTCCCATACGGGACGCTTAATGAAGCCTACCACTGTATAATCCCTTATCTTGCTATGCTGCAACGTTTCGGTCAATGTGCCGTCTGCCCTACGCAGCGGTTCGGTCTGATCCAGGGCATGATCGCCCCCTTGTTCAAATCGTTCGCCGACGCGAAGGGTTAGATGTTCGCCGATTTCGTACTTCACTTTGGCGTTCGTTGCAACGGGCTCGGAGATAACGACTTCCTTTTCCGTATGCGGAAGACGCCCCTTGCTTAGTTCAACCTGAAATTGTGCGAAACCTTGTGTATCATACTCCTTGATGAACAAGTACGGCTTATTGGGATTTTGTCCCCCTTCTAATGAGGCATAACCAAGGTCTCTTGTGATCGCAACGGTTTTGGTTGCGTCATCGGCCTGTATTGCCGCAAGCTGTTCTTTGGTTACATCTTGATATTGGACATGCCACTCCCCTGTATCCGCGATGGTTTGTCTGATCATTAAATCCGAGAAGGAAAAGGCAAGCGTAGAGACTGCGGTCACCATGGCAACGGAAATGATGACGCCGATGATGGTTACTAGCGTTCGTCTCTTGTTCTGCTTCAGATGCCGAATGGTTAATGTATTGACAATATTCATCGCCTTATCACCTCGTCTTTGGCAATCCTCCCGTCTTCAATCGAAATGATCCTGTCGGCTTGCAAGGCGATCCGTTCGTCATGCGTGATCACGATCAGCGTCTGATGATAGGTCTTATTCAGCATTTTTAATAAGTCGATGATCTCGCTGCTATTCTTGCTGTCCAGATTCCCGGTCGGTTCGTCGGCCAGCATGATCGCAGGATTGCCGATGAGCGCCCTGCCGATCGAGACACGCTGCTGCTGTCCGCCGGATAGCTGGTTCGGCAGGTGATTTAATCGATGCTGCAAATTCAACGTATTCACAAGGCTGGCTAATTGCTTTTGATCTACCTTTTGGCGATCCAACAAGAGCGGCAGCGTAATATTCTCTTCCACCGTCAGGACGGGAATCAGATTGAAAAACTGATAGATCAGGCCGATTTGCCTGCGCCTGAAGATGGCCAGCTGCGTTTCGTTCAAGGCATACATGTCCGTATCCTGCACATAAACTTTCCCGCCAGTCGGCCGATCCACGCCGCCCAGCAAATGAAGAAGCGTCGATTTCCCCGATCCGGACGGGCCAATAATCGTGACAAATTCGCCTTTTTGGACCGAAAAGGAAACGTCGTCAAGCGCCTTCACTGCCGATTCGCCTGTGCCGTATATTTTAGACAAATGCTCAATTTTTAAAATTTCCATTGTTATACCTCCTTCCCTAAATGCTCAATTCCAGGTATATACCATCTCTCTATATCCAACATCCCAAAGGGTTTCATTCCCCTCAGTAGTTATCGTAAGCTCATTGGCCTGGGGGAGATAAATGATCCTCATATCCGGCTCATGGAGTTGATCTTCTGCGGATACGGACAGGAACTCCTGCCCGTCAACGGTAACCTTGATGCTGCCATGGAAATCCTTCTGATCAGGAATTCCATAATTCAAGCTAAGATACAACTCCTTATTGCCTAACGTATACGTGTACGTTTCCTGCTTGTTACCTTCGATGCCATACACATTATATTGGGGTTCCACGTCTTGACCGCCAATCTTAAGACTGTTCGGTTTGGTTCCCGTTATTGTATTCCCGGTACTATCCTTCAAATCGTTTATCGCCACAAAGGGGCCAATTTCTTTGGTGAACACTTGGTCAAGCATCCCGAAGACCCCCCACACGCCAAGCATCAAGACAATGCCGGAAATGCCTGTAGCAGCAATATTTCTCCAGTTGTTTTTTGTACGAAAGCCAAGTTTGTACGCCCCGAATCCGACGGCAGCACCCAATGAGTTCTGTATGACGTCGTTAATATCAAAGCTGCCGAGGAAAGTTAGTGCCTGAATGGTCTCCACCACAAGAATGGACAGGATGAACAAAGTCATAAAGCGAACAAAGCTGGTTCGATATAACAACGGAATCAATATGCCAAAAGGGATAAAGGCTGCGATGTTCCCGAGATCCACAAAATCCATCAGCGTGGGATGTAGAATATCGGATAGACCCGGCACCCTAAAAAAAGCGTCCGGCAAAAAAATAAAGGTGTACTCAGTGATTTGATCTACCTTATCCGTTCTGCCGAAAGCGAAAAACCAAAAATAAATAATTAAAAGGGTATAGAATATAGTGATTGCATAAATAGTCTTACGCTGTTGCTTCAAATGCATGCTCTTACCTCCATCGTTCCTCTGATGAATATCATTTTATCTGTCCAAAATGACTTTCCAGTGACGATGGAGGTGACAATTCAGTCACTTACGGCGTGCCGTTAAATCACGTGCTTATAAAATTTAATTCGAAACTGCGTACCCTTCTCGCTGTCGCTCGCCACATCGATCACGCCGTTCTGGCTGGAAATGATGCTGTGAGCCATCGCAAGCCCTATACCGATGCTCCCTTCGCTAGCGTTTTTTCCTTTGTAAAAACGTTTGAAAATATAAGGCAAATCCTCTTTCGGAATGCCTTTTCCGTTGTCAGCAATGACGATTTCCGTAAATAGCGCATTTTCGGAAAATGTGATGGCGATCGCTCCGCCTTCAGGCGTATGCTCCACGCCGTTTTTCAAAATATTGATGACCGCTTCAGCAGTCCAATTGAAATCTCCGACAAAAGAGACCTGGCCATCGCCCGCGATGGAAACCGTCTGTCCCTTAATATCCATCGGAATCATAACCGGCTCTAATGCCTTTTGGATAAGGTTCTTTATGGGTATTCGATCTTTTTTGAATTGGATGGTCTTCGCATCCATTTTCGATAACCTTAATAAGGAAGAAACAAGCCAGTCGATGCGTTCAAGCTGGATGCGAATATGATGGGTGAACTCCGTTCTTTTGGCCGGAGGCAGGTCAGGGGCGCTTAACAAATCAGCCATTACCGTCATGGAGGTGAGCGGTGTTTTGAGCTGATGTGAAATGTCGGATATGGCATCCGTCAGTTGAATTTTGTCCCGCTGCAATAGCGACCGGTGCTCCGATAGCATGAGCGTTACTTTGTAAATATCATTCTTTAAAATACTTAACTCGCCTTCTTGGTTATCGCGAACGTCAAGGGACTCATTGCCGTTGCTTATTTCCCGCAAATAGACGGAGAGCTTCGCTAACTGGTGGTATCTCCATCTCGTGAATAACACACTCGTGCCAATAAGCAGCATGGATACAATAAAAACGAATGCCGCGGCGATGGACGAAATGAAAGCAGCGACGACGATTGCCGTTATGCTGATCGAGCCCATGACGAGCAATAACATTTGAATCTCCCGATTGCGCAGCATCTAATCACCGACCTTATAGCCTAAACCGCGTACCGTTTTGATCAAAATCGGCTGCTCTGGATTGTCCTCCAGCTTTTCCCTCAGCCTTTTGATATAGACCGTTAACGTATTGTCATTCACGAAATCGCCGGCCACGTCCCAGATTTGCTCCAAGAGCTGGTTCCTGGTGAGGACCTGTCCAACGTGGTTGCCAAAGATCAGCAATAAGCGATATTCCAAGGCGGTTAGCGAAATCTCGGAACCGTTTTTATGCACTTTGCCTTCCAGCGTATGGATTCGAACATTGTCGATATCGATTATCGCTCCAGCGTGGGACGGCTTCTGGTATCTCCGCAAGACGGACTTGATCCGGGAGAGAAGCTCACGAACCCGAAAAGGTTTGGTAATGTAATCATCGGCTCCCATGTCGAGTCCCATCACGACATTGACCTCATCGTCGATCACCGTTAAGAAGATGACCGGAATGTCTCGTTGCTCCTTCACCATCTTGCACAATTCATAACCGTTTCCGTCCGGAAGCTGTAAATCGAACAAGCATAAACTGAATTGATCGATGTCTTCGGCGAGCACCTTTTTGGCTGAAGCGACATCATGGCAGAGAACGGTTATATAACCATCTTGCTGCAGCGAATATTCCAGTCCCGACGCGATCGTCTTATCATCTTCGACTAATAAAATTTTCAATGCAGATCATCCTCACGTTAGAGTAAATTCACTCCTCATCTTAGTTTCGATATTATAACAGATTTTATCAACAGGTTTCACAGTTACTTAGGGTAGGGTTCAGCTTAACACTTATATAAAAATGCCTCTGACCCACGGAAGCAACGTGGATGAGAGGCATTTTTTCGTTAGCATATACATTCATGGATACGATCCTTTTTATTTCCGGTTCGCCTCATGTACTTTCAG
>RCUF01000173.1_pt1 | contig 29660 bp, 27 predicted proteins | sample 2166311 | NCBI WGS metagenome assembly RCUF01 (sample SAMN09932608, study PRJNA488358) | compost metagenome | feature: garden; material: soil; isolation source: compost soil in 4-hydroxybenzonitrile-enriched culture | place: Germany: Experimental Botanical Garden Goettingen | collected 2016-01-27
GGGCAAATTGATATGATCGTAGATATGCTGGTCGAAAGAGAAAAAGAGAATAAAGCTAAACAATAGATGTGAGATTCTGCGTTGTAATGAATTGCCCAAAACAGATAGGAATTCGCATATTATACGCAGTATATAGCATTAAAAACCAGTCCAACATGAATCATGTTTGGACTGGTTTTTAATTTACTATTTTGTCGTAATTTCAATAGTATCTTCTTTTTGTATCCAATCTACTTTGGCCCCTAGCGTTTCGCTGAGTAGCCTTAGTGGAAGATAACCAATACCATTCACCATGAAGGGCGGATTGGTGAATTTTACGGCTTTATCGTTCACTTTTGTTTGGCTGGTTTTGAAATTTACTTCTAGAGAGACAGGATGGTCTTCTGTCTTAGACTGATTCATTTTCGCTATTTTGCTGTTGAAATCATAAGCGATCTCGGCCCCCAGTTTGTCAAAAACAGAACGAAGGGGAATAAACGCCTGCCCGTTGCGGGTAATGACACCATTACTCAGAGAGACAGGCGAACCATTGAGACGGACAAGAATCGGTTTTTGTACAGGAACTGGTGAACTATACAGAAACTCATAGTCCCCTATACCGAGCTGCGCGTGTTTGTTGACACCCCAGCCCCATAGGGTGCCATCTGTTTTTTGCATGATTACGTGCCGTGGTCCTGCTTTGATGCTTTGAATACTTTTAGCAAGTAATGTAAAGGGTGCATTGGATGGTAACTTTTCACCATCTAGAGACGCAACATATACATTCCCAGCTGTGGTGAGGGCAAGTATGGAGCGTTCGGCGAAAAAGGCGTCTTTAACATCCTTTACTCCTGTTAATAGTACAGGGGTATTTTCGTTGTGATAGGTTGTATTATCTGAGTAACCCGTAACTGTAGCACCCCAGAACCATAGCCGACCTTGCTGATCAATTGCGAGATTGGAATACCTATTGGCCTTGATTGTCTTGATATCCGATAAGGCTTGAATTTTCGATACGGATAGAGTTTCGGACGGAGTTGCGTTTTTATCAAATTCTTTGGGCCACGTCCACACGGTGCCATCTTTTTTTAAGGCTATGTTTTTAGCGATTGACGTAATATCCTTTAATGATGAAATAGGTTCGAAGCCCTGCAAGGCTTTTGTATTTTTCCATACACTGCCGTCTTTCTTTAGAAATATCCAGCGTTCCTCATAATCCGGTCTTTCCTCATAGTAACTATCAATATTGGCAACCTTGTCGATGCCAGATAGGGTTTGAAAAGGACTAGAGATGTTTCCATTGTCGAGCCGTTCAGCGGAAGATATGCTGCCTTCGCTGCTCAGAGCGAGCACATGATCATTCAAATTACTTACAGCTGCGAGGTTCTGTAATCCTTCCAGAGGAACGAATTTCACGGATTCAGCAATATTATTTCTAGGCACATACCAAGCAGAGTGGTCTTGTAAGGTAAATACCAGATCGCCCTCGTTGATGATATTAGAAAATGTTTTTACAACGTCCGGCTTACCCTCTACACGAGTCGGTACGGATTGATTATAACCCCACAGCCACAAGCTTCCATCAGACTGAATTAAACTTCCAGAATCATAGGAGCGAATATGGGATGTGGAGTTATCTCCGGCCGCCCATACACTGGGACTGAGCAGCAATAACGTGATTATACTGAGTAATAGAGCCCGTCTTTTCATACGATTTTCCTCATTTCTTGATCAATGTATCCCCCTATCCATAGACGAAGATTATATAGAAAAGTTTTCCAAAATGTATGAATTTCAATAAAATAACCTCCAAACCCACGATTAGAGATGGATTTGGAGGCTATTTTTTAATGAGTAAGCAGAATATGTTGGTTCGAACAGGTTAAACACGGTTATGAGCAATCTAATTCGCTATTCGACTGCGCACCATCAACAAGGTTTGTTCTTTGATTTGTCCGATTTCACGGATGAGTGCGGCTGTCTTGGTCTCATAGGAGTATTTGACATCCAAGTCTTTCAGTGAAGCAAGGTTAATGTCGACGGTAAGCAGGGCAGATTGAGCGGCGGCTTCGAACAGGATCGCGCCGATGCCAAGATCCGAAATCACATTTTTATTGGATATTTCCACAATGTTGTAGGCTTGCGACAATCCGTCCCGGCATACTTCCAGCAGGCGCATGGGTACCTCAATGGCAGCGATCACCGCTGTCTGTAAGGAATGGGTACGATAGCGCTTTTCTTCGTCCGTTTCCTTGGGCAAACGCAGCGCGGTCATGTACTGTTCAAAGGATTGGATGTCTGCGACCATTAGTTCCTCACAATGTGTAGACAATCTTTCCATGCTGCTAATGACGTCCGTGATTGGTTCATGGATATGCGCATATTTTTCTCCTTGTGAAAGGTTGGCGGTCATGGAGGTCATAGCCGCGCCTAGTGCCGCAGCCAGTGCGGATACACTTCCTCCGCCGGGGGTAGGCGCTGCACTTGCAGCCTCTTTTAGAAAATGCCCGATGGAATGATTCCACGACAGTTCACTCATGAATAGACCACCTCTCTGGAGTAGTGTTGCAGATGTATCGCTTTGAGCAGATTTTTGTACAAAATCGCAGTCGTTAAGGTCCCAACGCCGCCGGGAACCGGAGAAATGGCATGTACCTTTTCCCCCACGTCTAAAGCGGCATCTCCCACTATTTTTCCCTCTAGCGTCTCATTAATTCCCGCATCTACCAAAATCAGACCGGGATGAACCATATCCTGTGTAATCACATCAGGGCATCCGACTGCGACGAAGGCAATGTCTGCATGGCTCAGATGCTCTGCAATATCACGTGTTCCTGCATGACAGGCGGTAACGGTGGCATTTTCTCTTTGCAGCATGTGGAAAAGGGGAAGTCCCACTGTCTGTCCGATGCCCACGAGAGTGACATTTTTGCCTGCCAATGTGTGACCGTAATGCTTGAGCAGCTCGATACAGGCTTGAGGTGTTGCGGGATATAGTCCGGCGTCACCTGTTACGGTAGCCAGCTTGTTATCAGGTGTAATCCCATCAATATCCTTGTAGGGGGCGATGGATTGTTTAATAACGGAGGCGGAAAGATGTTGGGGAAGCGGGAGTTCCAGCATAATGCCATGTACATGGGGTGCATCGTTCAGACTGCTGATCAGGTGCAGTAGCTCGGTTTCGCTAACATGACGATCAAAAGTATGGAGATGAAATGAGATGCCCAGCTTCTCCGCTATTTTTTGCTTGGTCCGGGCATAGTAGGCAGATGCCGGATCACCTTCTACCAATAGGGTCGCCAGATGGGGACGGTGTCCTTGCTGCTTCATTTCTTCTACCTGTGAACGGATCGTTGCATATACTTGCTCAGCTGCTTCTTTGGATTTCATGATAATAGCCATAGTCCGAGCCTCCTCTGAATTTATCGCGTGATTTATCAACAGGGTGTCATGGTCTTGTAAACGAAAAAAAGTATTTGCACAAGGTCGTCAAGACAGACGAATCCTCTGCAAATACTTCTCCCAGGCGAACGGTACGCTTTTTTTGTATGCTCCCTCGTGGTTCATTCCACTGACTTCGCCAGTCACATACAGCGTTATTATGTCTTATATTTTAACAAATAATCCTCAGAAAAGAAACCCGCGAACATTTGGAAAACGGGTTATGTTACTTGTCTATATGACAAATGTCATATACCCGAGCTGACGTTTATGACTACAGCGTCTACAGTCTTCACCTTATACTGAGATTAGATCAACATGTACGCCTAACAGGATCAAGGTATAGGCGTCATTTTAAAGGAGGATCATAATGAGTATGACACAACTCCCATTAGCCCAATTGAAAAAAAATATGGCTCCCTACGAGAAAATAAACACGAAATCCAGCGTTCTGCAACTCATCAATACTTTGGGTCCACTGATCCTATTGTGGTATGCTGCTTATCTTAGCCTGTCGGTTTCGTACTGGCTGACGCTTCCCATTGCCATTGTTGCATCGGGGTTTGTGGTACGGACGTTTATTATTTTTCATGATTGTGGTCATCAATCCTTCTTCAAAAGCCGCAAGCTGAACGACATTGTGGGAACGATTACAGGTATTATTACGCTCTGTCCTTATCATCAATGGAAAAATAGTCACGCGATCCACCATGCAACCAGCAGTAATCTGGATAAAAGAGGCACAGGTGACATGTGGGTGCTTACGGTAGAAGAGTACACAGAGGCTTCCACATGGACACGGCTGGCCTATCGCATATATCGAAATCCTTGGGTTATGTTCGGACTAGGTCCGATCTATACTTTTTTGATTTCCTATCGCTTTAATATCAAGACAGCCAAACGCAAGGAAAAAATGAACACTCATGTGACGAATATATCCATCGTTGCATTGTATGCACTGTTGTGCTGGGCTATTGGATGGCAGGCCTTCCTTCTGGTACAGGCACCTATCTTTTTTGTATCCGGTATGTTGGGCATCTGGTTGTTCTATGTACAACATCAATTTGAAGATTCGTATTTTGAGCATGATGAAGAGTGGAGTTATATTAATGCAGCCGTAGAAGGCAGTTCTTACTACAAGCTTCCTAAAGTATTGCAATGGATTACGGGGAATATCGGATTTCATCACGTTCATCATTTGAGCCCCAAAGTGCCAAATTATAATTTGGAAAAAGCGCATGAAGCGACACCGTTACTTCAAAAAGCAACCACGATCACAGTAAGTAGCAGTCTGCAATCATTGAAGTTCCGACTTTGGGATGAAAATACGAAAACCTTTTTGACCTTTAAACAAGTGAAGCCGCTCCTCAGCAAACGTGTTGCAGTTACGAAACCCATCCCTACACCTGTTGTAAGCACAGAAAGAAAATAACGTTGTACAAAACTTGGTATGATATGATAAGAGATATAAGTCAAGTGAAGTAGAAGAGGGTGGCAGGATGCAAAAATGGTATCAGATTTTTCAAAGAAATACTGGACTTAGCCCTTATGTGTGGGTCGTCTTTTATATCCTGCCCTTTTACTACTTTAGCTCTTCATCTACAAGTCATATTATTCTGGGTACTGCTATTATTTTGGTATTCTTTGCATGTTATGTACTGGCTTTTGTCTCAAAAGGCTGGCTCATATACTTTTGGACCAGTGTACAGATTGCCATATCGATTACCATGACACTGCTGTTTAGCTATATGTATTTTTCCATATTTATCGCCTATCTGATCGGTAATATTAAAAGTAAGGCTGCATTTACGACGCTGTATATTATTTTAATGGTTATTACGATTGGATTGATCAATTACGGTTTTGTTTCTCAGAATCCCGTTTTTATTAAACAGATTCCTTTTATCCTGCTCAATCTGATCGGTGTGATTCTCCTTCCGATTACGAATTTTAATCGCAACAAAAGCGATCGGCTCCAAGTCCAATTGGAGGATGCCAATAAGAAAATATCGGAATTGATTAAGCTGGAGGAACGGCAAAGAATTGCGCGTGACCTGCACGATACCTTAGGTCAGAAGCTGTCACTCATCGGGCTGAAGAGCGATTTGGCGGGCAAACTGATGGATCAGTACCCGGAGCGTGCTCATGCTGAAATTAACGATGTTCGTCTCACGGCGAGAAGCGCACTAAAAGAGGTGCGGGAAATGGTTACTCAAATGCGCGGTATGCGACTAGAGGATGAACTGCTACGTATTCGGCAGATTTTAAAGGCTGCTCACATTGAATTGACTCTAGAGGGCGACCCGAAGCTGGAGCATACATCATTAATGAATGAAAATGTCCTTAGTATGTGTATGAAGGAAGCAGTGACAAATGTGGTTAAGCACAGTGGAGCCACCGCTTGTTCCATCACCATTGAGCCGTCTCGTAAGGAATTAACCCTTCGGATTCAGGATAATGGAGTCGGTATTACGAGAGAAAATGGAACCTTTCGTGGAAACGGCCTGAAAGGTATGAAAGAAAGGCTCGAATTCGTGAACGGATGTATGGAGCTGCGTTCAGATCAGGGAACGACCTTGGTCATTAAAGTGCCCAATATCACTGAAAAGCCGAATGAGGAGGTGGGGCCATGATTCGAATTGTCATCGCGGAGGACCAGCGTATGCTGCTGGGTGCTCTAGCCTCCCTGCTGGACTTGGAAGAGGACATGAAAGTAGTCGGAAAAGCAAGCAACGGGGAAGAAGCTTTAGAGCTGGTGAAGCTGCATCAGCCCGATATATGCATTATGGACATCGAAATGCCGATCAAGAGCGGATTGGATGCGGCTGAGGAACTCAAAGGCTTGAACTGCAAGGTGCTGATTTTAACTACGTTTGCTCGCCCCGGGTATTTTGAACGAGCGATCAAGGCGGGGACACACGGTTATCTGCTCAAGGACAGTCCTAGTGAAGAGCTGGCTTCCTCCATTCGAAGCATTATGGCAGGTCGGCGTATCTATGCCCCGGAACTGGTCGATGATGCTTATGCCGAAGTCAACCCGCTAACAGAGCGTGAAAAGACCGTTTTAGCGCTCATCGCTGACGGAAAGAACACCAAAGAGATTGCTGGTGAACTGTATTTAACGACAGGGACGGTGCGCAATTATATTTCAGTCATTCTCGATAAGCTGGGTGTCAGTAACCGGATTGAGGCAATTACCCGTTTTAACGAAAAAGGTTGGTTTAAATGAGAAACAGGGACGCTATGAAGCAAAATGTAGCGCTCTGTTTTTTTTGTTTTATCCATAGATTTGGTATGCCTTTAGCGTACTACCTTATGATACAATAGGATAGTTGTCCACAGGATGGACTGGAGTACAAGGAGGAGCAGAACCCCATGAAACAAGCCCCATTTATAGCCGTTGAAGGGCCAATCGGAGCAGGTAAAACGACGTTAGCTTCGATGCTTTCAACCGAGCTACATTTGCCGATAATCAAAGAGATTGTCGAGGAGAACCCATTTCTCGATAAATTTTATCAAAATATAGATGAGTGGAGTTTTCAGCTGGAAATGTTCTTTCTCTGCAATCGGTACAAGCAGCTGGAGGATACCGGTTTGCAATATATCGAGAAAGCTCAGCCCGTTATTTCTGATTACCATATCTACAAGAATTTAATTTTTGCCGAACGTACGCTTAAGGGTGTGAAGCTCGAAAAATATCGTCAAATCTATCATTTGCTCACAGATGATATGCCTAAGCCGGACATTATCATTTATATTAGAGCAGATTTGGATACCTTGCTGGGGAGAATTCGCAAGCGTGCACGCTCTTTTGAACAGGAGATGGACCCCGCCTATCTGGAGCAATTGATCATAGATTATGATAAAGGCATGCAGTTTCTCGCTGAACAGTCCCCTTCCCCTCGTATATTGACCGTGAACGGGAATGAAATTGATTTTGTAGAAAATCAGGCACAATTTAAACAAATTGTTTCCGATGTAAAGGAGCTTATATAGTGAATAATTACAACATTCCTGCGAATGCCCTGATTACGGTAGCGGGCACAGTGGGTGTAGGCAAATCTACGCTGACGGGTGCTTTGGCCGGACGTCTTGGTTTTAAAACCTCTTTGGAGCAGGTTGATCATAATCCCTATCTGGAGAAATTTTATCACGATTTCGAAAGATGGAGCTTTCATTTGCAAATTTATTTTCTCGCGGAACGCTTCAAGGAACAAAAGAATATTTTCTTGTCTGGTGGAGGTTTTGTACAGGATCGTTCTATTTATGAGGACACAGGCATTTTTGCGAAAATGCATGCCGATCAGGGAACGATGAACCCTACCGATTATGAAACGTATACTAGCCTGTTTGAGGCGATGGTGATGACACCGTTTTTCCCGCACCCTGATGTGTTGATCTATTTGGAAGGCAGCTTGCCCTCCATACTGAGTCGGATTGAGGAACGCGGCCGCGAGATGGAGATCCATACCGAGCGATCCTATTGGGAGCAAATGCATCGCAGATATTCCAATTGGATCAACGAATTTGATGCCTGTCCTGTACTGCGTCTGAACATTGATGAGTATGATGTACACGACCCAGCTTCCATGGATGCCATTTTGGAAGAAGTAGGAAAAGTAATATCAAAAAAATAGAGATATAACCCCAAATAAATAACAGGGACTGTGGTACAATCAGTATAAATTATGCTGATAGACTACAGTCTTTTTTTGTCGAATGAACATGTTAAAGCATGAGATATGACTAACGGTATAGTGGACAAGTTTAGGCTGGAATGCGAGAATAGGTACATATGAATTGTAATGACTCACGGGAAGGATGGGATACTGTGATGCGTTTTGGTATTGTTGGAACCAACTGGATAACAGAGAGGTTTATTCAAGCTGCGATGGAGACGGACGAATTTTCCCTGACGGCGGTATACTCACGCACAGAGGATAAGGGCAAAGCTTTTGCTGACAAATATAACAGCCAGCCGGAGGTTTTTACAGACCTGGCGCAAATGGCCGCAAGTGATCAGGTCGATGCCGTATATATTGCCAGCCCCAATTCCTTACATGCGGAGCAGGCGATCTTATGTATGAATCACGGAAAGCACGTGTTGTGTGAGAAACCCTTTGCGTCTAATGCAGCAGAGGTGAAGAGCATGATCGAAGCCGCGCGCAACAACGATGTTCTGCTGATGGAGGCCGTTAAATCCACACTGATGCCTAACTTTAAAATAATAAAGGATCATATGTATAAATTAGGCCGGGTTCGGCGTTATTTTGCAAGCTACTGTCAATACTCCTCACGCTTTGATGCTTTTAAGCAAGGTAAGGTATTGAATGCGTTTAATCCGGCCTTTTCCAATGGTTCCTTGATGGACCTTGGTGTGTATTGTTTGTATCCTATGGTGACTTTGTTCGGCAAACCTGAGGAGGTTCGGGCGGTTGGTGTACTTTTATCCTCTGGTGTCGATGGCGAGGGCAGTATCGTGATGAAGTATCCTGATATGGATGCTATCGTCATGTATTCCAAAATTACAGATTCTTATCTGCCTGCTGAAATTCAGGGTGAGAATGGAACGATGGTGATTGACAAAATCAGTCAGCCCTATGAGGTGAAAATTCATTATCGGGACGGCACAATTGAGGATCTAACCAAAGCTCAGACGCGTGAGCCAATGTATTATGAAATTCAGGAATTTATTGATTTGATCAAGAGTGGTGAACGCAACAGTTCCATTAACTCCTTGGAGTGTTCACTTACAGTCGCTGAAGTGATGGAGGAGGCAAGACAACAATTCGGTCTTCGTTATGAAGCAGATTTGAAAAATACTTCTGCACATTAGTCTGTGGAATGATCGAGATTGCAATGCACAAAGGGCTGCCGGTTTTGCAAACTTTGCAAATATACGGTTAGCCTTATTTGGCTTTGTAGCCCTAAAAGTGTAAGCAATTGTGATGACAGGAGTCAGAAGGCTATATTCATTTTTTATTGACAGATTCTCCTTCTTGTCTTAAGGTGTTAACAATGCAATATACAGTTAAATAATCCCACTTTCGGTCAAACGAAGATTAGGGAGTTTTTTTTAGGATATAAATCCGATTAAATCAACCGGATTACTAAAAAGGGATGGAGGAATACATACATTGTAGACGTAAGGAGGAAGCAGTTTGATAAAGTTTGAACAAGTTAGCAAAATATTTACCTTACCCAATCGTAAGGTAAATGCTCTCGAAAAGGTTTCGTTATCGGTTGAAAAAGGAGAAATTTTCGGCGTGATTGGTTTTAGCGGTGCAGGTAAAAGTACGCTGCTGCGGCTTGTCAATTTACTGGAACGCCCCTCAGAGGGACGAATTGTCGTTAATGATCAGGATGTTACTCAGATACGACCCAAGGAACTAAGGAATTTAAGAAGACGGATCGGGATGGTATTCCAAACCTTTAATTTGTTTAACTCTCGTACTGTATATGGGAATCTGGCTTATCCTCTAAAACTGGCTAAACTGCCCAAGACACAGATAGATGCTCGTGTTAAGGAGCTGCTGCAATTTGTTGGATTGGAGGACAAAGCGGATTCCTATCCTGAGCAGTTATCTGGCGGGCAAAAGCAACGGGTCGGCATTGCCAGAGCACTGGCGAATTCGCCCGATATTCTCATCTGTGATGAAGCGACCTCGGCCCTCGACCCGGAAACGACAGAAGATATATTGAGGCTGCTGAAAAAAGTAAATGAAGAGTACCAGATTACGATCTTGCTCATTACCCATGAAATGAATGTGATTCGCAGTATTTGTGACCGTGTGGCGGTGATGGAGAATGGTAGGGTGATTGAGCAGGGCAGTGTGTTCGATGTATTTGCCAATCCACAGACGAAGACGACGAAAAATTTTATTCGCTCTGTACTGAATGATCAGCTTTCACCCAAACTGCTGAGCAAGATTCGGGAGCATCACGCTGGCCGATTGTACAGACTTGTTTTTCGGGGTGGGGCGACCAGTGAACCGGTGCTTTCTAGAGCGACACGGAAGCATAATCTGGATTACAACATTGTATATGGAAGTATTAATGAGCTACAGGGAGCGCTGTTCGGAAGCTTAATTGTCGAGTTAATCGGTGCAGACGATGAAGTTAACAAGGTCGTGGAGGAACTACGAACGACGGTGGAAGTCAGGGAGGTCGTCGATCATGAGAGTTAATTGGGATACATTTTGGCTCAAGGTAGTGGAGGCTACAGGGGAAACGCTTTTGATGGTTGTTGTCACGCTGATTTTTGCCAGTATTCTGGGGCTTATGATTGGTTTAGTACTGTATGTGACACGTAAAGGGAGCTTGTTTGAAAACAAATTTGTGTTTATGTTTCTGAATTTGCTGATTAATATCATTCGCCCGATTCCGTTTATCATTTTTTTAGTGGCGATTAGCCCGTTTACGCGTTTAATCATGGGAACCACGATTGGAACCTCGGCGGCTATTTTCCCAATGATTATTGTAGCGGCTTTTGCTGTAGCGAGAATTGTGGAAAATAATCTGGTCTCCATAGATCCGGGCATGATAGAAGCTGCCAAGGCACTGGGTGCGACTCCATTTCAGATCATCACGGGTGTGTTGATTCGGGAAGCGCTGGGACCTTTGATTCTTGGGTTGACGTTTATTACCGTGGCCTTGATTGATTTCTCTGCCATGGCTGGTACGGTGGGCGGAGGAGGCCTTGGGAATCTGGCAATGACCTATGGTTATCAACGATTCGATACCTCGGTCATGATTGTCACGATTGTTTTGCTGATTATTTTTGTACAGTTCGCCCAATATGCGGGGAACTACTTGTCTCGTAAATTTCTACGGCGCTAATGGAAACAGAGTATTATACATAACGATTAAAGGGGAAATGAAAATGAAAAAAATATTTCGCTTGGGTTTACTAGCTATTCTTAGTGTAGCGGTTCTATCTGCTTGCTCGGCTAACGGTTCGGGCTCAAATGCAAATGAAAAAGTACATGTTAAAATCGGGGTTTCAGGATCTGAGGACACGTATTGGGATGTGCTCAAGAAGAAAGCAGAGGCCAAAAACATTGAAATTGAGCTGATCAGTTTCTCGGATTATACATTACCCAATAAGGCGCTCGCCAATAAAGAGGTAGATTTGAATTCCTTTCAACATTTGGCCTTTCTCAGTCAGTTTAATGTAGAAAATGATGTGAATATCGTCCCTATTGGTGCAACGATTATCGCTCCGATGGCACTATACTCTGAAAAATTCAAAAACGTATCGGATATTCCTGACGGCTCAAAAATTGCTATACCGGATGATCCCTCCAATCAGGGACGGGCTTTAAAACTGCTCCAGTCTGCAGGGCTGATTAAGTTGAAGCAGGATGCGGGCCTGTATCCAACCACGGATGAAATAGAAGGTAACCCTAAAAAGCTGGAGATTGTCCCAGTTGTTGCCCAGCAGACGCCGCGCGTCTTGTCTGATGTAGCCGCCTCAGCTGTGAACAGCGGTGTTGCTACGGATGCTGGGCTCAAGCTGGACGGAGCCATCTACAAGGATGATGCAAGCAGCGAAGAAGCGAAGCCATATGTGAACGTGTTTGCTGCCCGTGCGGAGGATAAGGATAATGCGACTTACAAAACGATCGTGGATTTGTATCATGATGCTGATGTAGCCGAGGCGGTAAAACAGGATTCCAAAGGAGCTAACGTCGTGGTAGACCAGTCTGCCGAAGAGCTACAGGCCACATTGGATAAGCTGGTAGCAGATGTTAAAGCGCAAAAGAAATAAGAATGTTGAACAGAAGTAGGGTTGGAAGCATACTAATCTATTTTCGAAACGAGGAGAGATTGCGATGAGTACAACGAATACGGTCGATACACATAGACAGCGGATTATTGAGAAAATTGAGGAGTCTCGTCAGCTTTACACGGAAACGAGCCGGTTTATTCATGCTAATCCCGAAATCGGCAATCAAGAATTTCAAGCTTCCCAGGCACTGACGGGTATTTTGGAGCAAGCGGGGTTTGAGGTAACTCGTAATGTAGCGGGACACGAAACCGGATTTGTTGCACGTAAGGCTTCTGCTAGACCAGGTCCGAAAATCGGATACTTGGCTGAATATGATGCATTGCCCGGTCTGGGCCATGCTTGTGGCCACAATATTATCGGAACCGCAAGCACGGCAGCAGCCATCGCCTTGGCGCAGGTGATCGACGAAACGGGAGGTGAGGTGTATGTGTTCGGTACACCAGCGGAAGAAGGCGGTCCTAATGGTAGTGCAAAAGGCAGCTTCGTGAAGCACGGGCTGTTCGAAGGGATTGATGCTGCACTGATGGTTCATCCATCCGGTGTGACCCGGCTGACCTCACCAAGTCTGGCAGTTGATCCGCTAGATTTTCATTTTTACGGCAAAGCGGCTCATGCCGCAGGATCACCAGAGCAGGGAATCAATGCGCTCGATGCGGTGCTACAGTTGTTCAGCGGTATCAATGCTTTGCGTCAGCAACTGCCGACCGATGTGCGTATTCATGGCATCATTACGCATGGAGGAGACGCGCCCAATATCATTCCGGACTATGCGTCGGCACGCTTTTTCATTCGGGCAAGTACTTGGCAGCGCACAGAGGAGGTTTCCACGAAAGTTCGCCATATCGCAGATGCTGCTGCTTTGGCAACAGGAGCCACTGTGAAAATCGAACGTTTTCAAAATGAAGTGCGTGATTTCATTCTGAACGATACGCTGGACGAGGTAGTAGGTCGTGAACTGGAAGCGCTGGGAGAACAGCTGGATCGTGGCCCTCGTGCCGGACTGGGTTCGACGGATGCGGGGAATGTGAGCCATGTTATCCCGACTGCACATGCTTACATTAAAATCGGTCCGGATGATCTCATCGCTCATACGGTGGAATTCAGGGAAGCGGCTGGCTCTGAGAAGGGTGAGGAAGCCTTATTGACTGGAGCCAAAGCGTTAGCCTTGTCAGGCTTGGAGCTGCTGGTGAATGAAACACTGCTGGTTGCGGTGAAAGAAGATTTTAAGCGTACGCATTCAGTGGCACAGTAAGCCAAATCCACACAGGGCATAGCAGAGCCGTCTAATATGAGTGTTATAGTTGAAGAGGATATCCTTCAGTCTGGTTGGCTGCATGGATATCCTTTTTCATTTTCTTATAAGCTGCTATCCTTGCTCCTCAATCGCTAGGTCACTCATAACCTCATTTTTACAAAGTACTATATTTCCAAAAACAACGTATTAACAATTGATTGTTATGATCATAATTATAACTTTTACATATTTAACCGCAAAGAGGAGTGTACACATGTTTAAGAAGTTTCAAAAATGGTCAGCAACATCTATGTCTGTTGCTCTTGCGCTAGGTTTGATTACGGGCATGTCAGCCTTGCCTGTCCATGCTGAGTCAGCAGGGAATACAGATCATGGTATTAGTAAAGTTACAGCTACATTTTATGGAGACACAAAAGGTTCCAAAGGATTTACCTGGTATACTTCAAAACTTTCCACGAAGAGCACTGTTCAAGTAATCAAGAAAACGGCTTCTGAAGCTGATTTTACGAGTGCTCTTACATTTGAAGGCACTTCCTCTCCATCGACCAATTCTGCAGAAGAGCTTGTCCATAAAGCCGTAGCTACAGGTCTTCAAGCGAACACAACTTATTATTATCGTGTGGGTGATGCAGCGCGCGGGATATGGAGCGAAACAGGTACGTTTCAAACGGCTCCTAAGAGCGGTGAATTTACCTTCATTGATCTAGCTGATACACAAGCAAAAAGCGAAGATGAAGCCATATTGTCTTCACAGACGCTCGAAAAAGCACTTCAAACTGTAGGTAATGCTCAGTTTGTAGTCCACAACGGAGATATCGTAGACACCGGTACCAAAGAAGAGCAGTGGGACTGGTTGTTGGGACATTCACAAAAAAGTCTTTTGAATACAACCATTGTTCCTTCAGCAGGTAATCACGAGGATGAGAACTACGCTTTTTATGATCACTTTAATATTAATGGACCAGCTGGTTCTGCTACTAAAACAGGAGCGTACTACTCCTTTGATTACAGCAATGCTCACTTTATCGTACTGAACTCCAATGAGGACTCAGAGAAATATGCCAATTTTTCTGAAGATCAAGTTGAATGGTTAAAGAAAGATGCTGCGGCAGCCAAAAGGGCAGGTGCAAAGTGGATCATTGTTAACATTCATAAAGGTCCCTATACCACCTCTAATCATGCAACAGACTCTGACATCATAGATAGTAACGGAGTTCGTAACCAGATTGCACCTTTAATGGCTGAGCTGGATATCGACTTTGTTGTGCAAGGGCACGATCATATTTATGCACGTACGAAACCAATCAATCAAGAGGGGAAAGCAACAACGCCAACAAAAGTAAAAGATACATTAAATGAAAAGACGATTGAATACAGTGTGAATCCAGACGGAAGTATCTATGTCATCCCAGCAACCGCTGGCCCCAAAGTTTACTACAAGAACCCAAGCGAAAAACTTGGAGATAAGTACTATAATCTCTTTGAACTAGCTGAAGAGAATCATGCGGCAGTATATGGCCCAGATCCGAGTGACAATCGTAGACCTACACGAGGACAGGTACAGAATTTTGTTGGCATCACCATAGACGGAAACAAACTTACAGCCGTAACGTATGAAATTGATCAAAACAAAAATGATGCCAAACCTTTTATTGTGGATCAATTCGGAATCATCAAAAAAGATTGGTATAATTGATTTCATAGTTTCTAAATGATTATAAAAGGATATCCTACAGTCTGGTTGGCTGCATGGGTATCCTTTTTCATTTTCTTAGGGGATATCTACTATTGTACTTGTAATACTTACGCCCTGTTCGGAAGCTGGTAAAACGTACATAATGCAATTAACGACTTTACAAGTTTAATCATGGAGTGACTTACAGGAGGATGAAACGACGATGGCTTATCAAGAAATCAATGGAGTACGAGTATGGGGAGCACCTGATCCAGGGGCATTATCTCAAGCCCGTACATGTGCCGAAAACGGCAATGTGATTCAGGCGCTGCTGATGGCAGATCATCATAAAGGCTACAGTCAGCCGATTGGCGGTGTGATGGTGTATGACGGACAAATTTCGCCTTCAGGTGTCGGGTATGATATCGGTTGCGGGAATAAGGCGGTAAGAACCAAGCTGTTTGCAGCAGATATTATACCGCGTATTTCAGCTGTGATGGATGAGATTGCACGTCATATTTCGCTTGGCGTAGGCCGTGTGAATGCGATTCAGGTAGACCATGAGCTGTTCGATGACCCGGATTGGGCAGTATATGCGGCGATTGGGAAACAAGAACATGACAAACTGAAGTCCTTAGCGAGAGAACAGCTGGGTACAGTAGGGAGTGGCAATCATTTTGTTGATATATTCGTGGAGGAAGCGACAGGGCGGGTCTGGATTGCCAATCATTTCGGCAGTCGGGGCTTTGGCCACAAAACAGCAAGTGGGTTTCTAAACTTGGCCGCTGGACGAGAGTTTCTCGGAAAGGCGCCGGGAGAGCATATGGATCAGCCGCCTGTGCTGCTGGATATGAACAGTGAGCTGGGGGACATGTACTATCGTGCGATGCGTCTTGCCGGACGCTATGCGTATGCGGGACGTGACTATGTGATAGAACAAGTGCTTGGTATTATGGGAACCGAAGCGGACTTTACTGTGCATAATCACCATAATTACGCATGGAAAGAACAGCATGATGGGCGTGACACCATTGTGGTCCGCAAAGGCGCCACTCCCTCGGCACCTGGCCAGATGGGCTTTATTGGAGGAAGCATGGGCGATATTTCGGTAATTGTGCGTGGAAGAGATACGGTAGAAAATCGGGATTCCTACTATAGTACAGTCCATGGCGCAGGTCGTATTATGAGTCGTACCGAGGCAGCCGGTAAAATGAATTGGAAAACCCGTACACGGAGTGGTGGACAAATCACGGACGTACAGATGAAGGAGGCCGTTCGGAACTATGGTGTCGAGCTGCGCGGAGCCGGTACAGATGAAAGCCCGTTCGTCTACCGTAAACTGCGCGAGGTACTGGATGCTCATTCCGAGACCGTGGAAGTTATGCATGAACTGAAGCCTATTGGGGTATGCATGGCTGGGGCCAATGAATTTGACCCTTATAAGGATTAATCAAAAGACTATGCCCGGCAGAAGTGTTCATTCGCCGAGCATAGTCTTTTGAGTACATGCATGAGTATATAATAGAAGGAATTCATTGCTTAGTGCACTTGTTAGCAGCTCTATGTCTACAGCTTATCAGCAAAAAGCTGTTCTTTAATATAAGCGACTGGCATCTCTTGGCCTGTCCACAGTTCGAAGGCCAATGCGCCCTGCCACAGCATCATGCCCAGACCGTTAATGGCAGTTGCACCTACGGATTCGGCTTGTTCCATCAGCTTGGATTTAGCTGGGCTGTACACTACATCGGTTACGATCAGGTCGGAACGAAGCATGGACACATCTTCAATCACACTTTTGCCTTCCAGCGGTTTCATACCAACACCTGTACCGTTAGCGAGAATATGACTTGTGCGGATCTCTTCACGTAGCTGTTCTTGATTTTCCAATGGATAGATATTCGCCTTGACTTGGGTGTGTTTCATATCTTCATTAATAATACGGACATTCTCTTCTGCACGAGCAAAGAACTGATCGTTACGGGCAAAGATTGAAATTTCAGCCAGACCTGCTTGAGCCGCTTCAATAGCAATCGGTGTAGCTGCGCCGCCAGAGCCGACAAGTGTCATTTTCTTACCTTTCAGGTCAATGCCGTGTTCACGCAAGTTGCGAACATAACCAGATCCATCTGTACTGTAGCCTTTCAGTATACCATCTGTGTTTACGACGGTGTTGACGGCACCTGTAAATTTAGCGCTGTTGTCCAGCTCGTCAAGGTACTGTAATATAGCTGTTTTGTTAGGCATGGACACGTTATAACCGCGTATGTTCAGAGCGCGCATCCCCCGTACCACTTCTTCAAGTTGTTCGTTTCCTACTTCAAAGGCCATATACGCGTTATTTAGACCCAGCTTTTCAAACGCAAGATTATGCATAGCCGGGGACAAAGAGTGTCCGATTGGTGTAGCAAGCAGTCCGATTAATTGTGTTCTTCCGTCAATACGTCCAGCATTTTTCATAATATAAGCCTCCAAGTAATCTGTGTGGTTTAATGAAACACTTTTTTATATCGATAAGCAACAAACACGGCCAGCAAAATACTGACTACAGCAATCGCAATATCCAGAATGAATACCGAGGTAATTCCCAAACTTTTGGACATGCCCCCGGTAGCCAAAGGCATCAGGATGAACGAAAGACTGGCTGCTATGTTCACGAGAGAAGTCGTAGTGCCTTTGTTCTTGCGGAAAAATTCCGTCATAACCGTGAGGGCAATTTGGAATATGCCTGCGGTAGACAAGCCGATCAGGAATGAACTGATCAAAGTAGCGACAGGATTGTGCCATGTAATTAAAGCCAGCAAAGAAAGCAGGGCAATAAGCGGATATACAATCATGACAGTAATCGGTTTAATGAATCTACCAAGTACCACAGCTAACAGAATAACGGAAACCAATGAACCTATACTATAGTAGCTCAGCAGTTTAATGGCACTGGCTTTGTCCATGCCCAGGGCCTCTTGTCCAAAGGTAGGAAGCCATAGCTGCACGATCATGAACAATACAGTAGAAGTAAAACCGATAATAATCAGAGATAAACCTTCTTGCCAAAACTTAGGCTCGCTGCGGAAAGTATCTGTGGATTGTGCAGCCTCGGTTGAAGCCTTTTGTTCCTCTGCTTTGTGGTTGGGGAAAGCTGTCATCGACAAGAAGATACCGTTCAGCAGATAAATCCCTGCTGGAATAAAGAAGGAATAACCATAGAACATGTCGTGATTAATAAAGAAAGCAATCATGAATGGAATCACAATGGCACCGATCGAGATGGATGCTTTGACCAGTACCGTTGCAGACCCGGCTTTTTTTCCAAAGCCTTCAATTAATGCAGGATACGTTCCTGCATCCATCATAGAGTTGCAAAACCCTGCGATAATAGCAAAAACGAATGCCAACGTATAGTTGGGCGCAAGCGGAATGCCGATCAGGAAGATTAAATAAGCAAATGATGCAATAACAATGAGTGGTTTTCTTCCGTATTTGTCTGACATTTTTCCGGCTACCCCGAGAGCGAGCAGCTTACCGATCCCAATCGCGGACACCAGATAGCCGATGGCTGCTTTATCCGTGTTCAATTGAACGGTCAGGAAGCTCATATTCGACGATAGAATAACATTGATCATACCCAGAAGAAAATAGTTGATGTAAAGCCCTGCTGCCATTCTGATATAAGGATTTTTCATAAGTGTAACTCCCAACTTAAATTTTAGATCAATGGCCTAGGTAGGCATCGTCCAGCTGTATTACATTACGCCTACAGACAAGTGAAATTATTCACATTCTTTCTATGTCATTATTATATAAGGAGTGTTATTATAAATCCAATGCATATTTTTATCGTTTTTCATAGTTTGGGTCTATAATTTAAAATATGAATTAAAGAAGGAGAGTACATCATTATGAACCTGAAGCACTTACAATATTTTCGTGTACTTGCGGAGATGGAGCATTTTACCCAGGCAGCTGTGCGACTATGTATTACTCAACCCAGTTTAAGTCATGCGATTTCAGAATTAGAAAAAGATTTGGGAGTTCATCTGTTTGAGAAGCAGGGGAGAAATATTCGGTTAAACAAATACGGACGATTTTTCCTACAGTATGTGGAGCACGCGATGGATGAATTAGAAAAGGGAGAACACAATTTACGGGAGTTAGTGAGTCCAAGCCATGGAAATATAGATTTGGCGTTCATTTACACGTTAGGATCACACTTCATTCCAGCGATCATTCAAGCCTTTTCAGCTCTAGATGCCCATAAAGATATCTCCTTTTCGTTTCACCAAGGGAATACGAACGATATTATCCAGGGACTGAAGCAGGAACATTATGATGTGGCGTTCTGCTCTCACATGGAAAATGAACCGGATGTGGAGTTTATTCCGTTGGCTCAGCAGGAACTGGTTGTCATTGTTTCGCCTGATCATCCACTGGCGTCTCTAGACCAAATTGATCTCAAGGATACAGCCGATTATTCGGTAATCTTCTTCAACAAAAAGAGTGGGGTCCGGCCCATTATTGAAAATTTGTTCGCCAAAGCGGGTGTTACGCCACAGATTATTTGCGAGATTGAAGAGGATACAGCAATGGCAGGACTGGTGTCTGTCAATTACGGAATTGGGGTTATGCCTCGCATTTCATCGTTAGATTATTTTAACGTCAAAACATTGCCTATTGTAAATCCAGAATACGAGCGTTTTATCTACCTAGCCAGCATCAAAAATAGATATTTATCCCCGGCAGTAGTGGACTTTCGGAACTTTGCACTAAGTTACGGCAAGGAGTTCTATCTGAAAACGCATCAGCGCGTCTAGGCTGAGGTCCCGCAATATTTAAACTTGATAAATCTTAAAATGTGTTCTATACTTCATCATCGACACAGGTAATGTGAAATGATTCACATTTTTGATACTACAAGACTTACTTACAAAAGCAGGTGAATTCATGATGAAACGTTCTTCTTTTCCAGTGGCGACAGGCCTTTATGTAAACTATCTTTTGTTCGGCATGTTTAATATTATGCTAGCGTCCAACATGTCATTTTTAACAGAGCATTTGCATACAGATCAGGCGGGCATCAGTCTCTTGGTTTCTGCGATGGGATTTGGCAGGCTGTTTACGCTGTACATATCCGGCGTGCTCTCCGACCGTTATGGTCGTAAGCCGTTTATTGTGGCAGCAGGGCTACTGATGGCTGTATTCTTGGTCGGTATACCGCTGAGTCCCAGCTTTGAGATGGCGATCGTATTGGCAGTGCTGGCAGGTGTAGCGAATTCTTTTCTTGATTCAGGTACTTATCCAGCGCTGATCGAAGCTTTCCCCCAATCCTCTGGTTCGGCTACAGTGTTGGTGAGAGGTTTTATATCCGTCGGGGCGGCATTTTTGCCGTTAATGATTATCTTTTTTATGAATCACGACATTTTCTACGGGTTCTCTTTCTTTTTACCAGCCCTCATATTTGCTTTAAATGCAATTTACTTGTTCAAGATGAAGTTCCCAGACATGCGGGTTCAGTCACCCCAGGAGCCAGTTGGTGATACTTCTGTATCAAGCGTTGAGCAAACGGGAAAATTGGAGACAAATGACCGGAGTAAGCCGCGGTTTTGGCAGGAGGGGCTATGTCTTATCTTGCTCGGATTTACGGGACCTACCTTGCTTTATATTGTGCAATTATGGCTGCCTACTTTTGGACAACAGTTTATCGGTATGACCGAATCAGAGTCTCTCAGATTATTAGTTTATTACAATGTCGGTTCGCTGATTTCCGTGTTTGTATTGGTAATTGTATTAAGAAAATGGGTTAAACCTGTTCACATTATTCTTATTTATCCATGTATTTCCTTGTTGGCTTTTGGAGCGCTTCTTCTTTTCAAGTCAGGGGCGGCGGCCATTATTTGTGCGAGTGTCATTGGGTTTTCAATATCGGGTGTACTCCAGCTGACGTTAACCGTAATGAGTGAATTTTTTAGTCAACGAAAAGGACAGATTACCGGGTTTGTTTATACAGCAACCTCGCTGTCATACACGGTCATTCCTGTGTTTACAGGCTTTCTTTTGAAGCATTATCAGATATCGAGTGTTTTTATGCTAGCTATTATTGTGAATGTGCTAGGGATCGTACTGGCGGTGTTTGTTAATTTTCGGTACAGTTTAGTTTTTCCAGCAAGTCGCAAATTGTTCCCTAAAATCGTACTTGAACCCAAATAAATGACGACAGGACCTAATCATCTGCATGCTTATTCAGAATGCGTTATACTATGAATTATTGTACATGTTCGACTTGAAACTGTAATTTGGGAGTGAGATAGAGATGGCTAAAATCGTAAAGGTGAGAGATGTTCTGATCGGTGAAGGAGCGCCAAAAATTTGTGTGCCCATGGTGGGAGAAACGTTGGAGCAGTTGAAGGAAGAGGCCACTTATTTGCGTACGCTCGACCTGGATATCGTGGAGTGGAGAGTCGATTTTTTCGAGCATGTGGAGGATTTGGAAAAGGTGAAAGCTGCCTTACATGAAATTCGGTCTATTTTAGCAAATATTCCGCTCGTATTTACGTTCCGTAGCGCTCGGGAAGGCGGAGAAAAGGAGATCAGTGCGGCGAGTTATGTAGAATTGAACCGTACAGTAGCCGAAACGGGACAAGTTGAACTTATTGATGTAGAGCTTTTTAATGAGGAAGCTGATGTGAAGACGCTGGTAGAAGCAGCACATAAGCATAACGTATATGTGATTATATCTAATCATGATTTTCATAAGACGCCGTCGAAGGAGGAGATTGTGTCCCGGTTACGCAAGGCGCAGGAATTGGGAGGCGATCTGCCTAAGATAGCAGTGATGCCGACCAATACAGCCGATGTGCTCACTTTGCTGGATGCCACACGTACCATGGCAGAAGAGCATGCAGATCGGCCGATTATTACGATGTCGATGGCGGGGAAAGGTGTCGTGAGCCGCCTGACCGGAGAACTGTTTGGTTCGGCTCTGACCTTTGGTGCTGCTAAGAAAGCTTCCGCTCCAGGGCAGATTCCTGTCACTGAACTGAGAGAGATATTGACGGTGCTGCATAGCCATTCTTAAAAGATGGATAGCATTTTCTCACCAGTCAGTAATATATCCGTAGTGAACCAAAAAGGAGGGCCCCATGCGGTAAGCATGCTGGAGCCCTCCTTTTTGGTGTAACTCTTAATTCAATCCCCGAGTAGGTTCATATAACTCCCAACCTAGATTCAGCGTTTGAATAATATAGTCTGCGACTTCTTCCGCATCCAACTGATCCGTATCGATCTTGGAGTGATTCACCGCGTAAATGTCCTGTCTGGAACGGAAAAGATCTTCAATTTCCCCTAAAGTCTTGTTTTGTAGATTGGGGCGGGTGTCAATCAGCATCTTAAGCCGATCTTTCCAGGAATCCCAATTCAAATCCAAGAAGAAAACAATCGATGAAGCCAAACAAGCTTGCTTCACCTCTTCCTGTAAAAATGCACCACCGCCAACGGAAATGATTTTAAGGCGTGTGTTGCTGCACAGCTTCAAAATATGCTCTTTTTCAATCTCACGGAAACGTTTCTCTCCATAAGTTTTGAAAATCTCGGTTGTTGGCATGTTGTACTCTTGTTCAATCTCCTGGTCAATATCCACGAAATCGCGATACAGCTTGCGCGCTAGATGGGAACCGATCGTTGTTTTGCCTACACCCATAAAGCCGATGAGCACAATATTTTGTTCTTTTAATGGAATCTCACTATTGTTTTGCACGATAACCACTCTTTTCTCACCAGTAATGTTGAGATGTAACGCTTCAAAGCACTAAATACATTATACGTTCATCCAACGTGTCATTCAATAGTATAGATCACATCAAAAATAAGGTATAGGACGGAAAAGAGCTTGTGAATACCATTATAGTGATCTAGAGTAAGTCAACGAGACTAGATATTCAAGTCTTGTAATGCGTAAATCGCTGAAAAACAACTTTGTACAAGTATAAAAAAGGCAAAATTGTGTACTTAGTTGAAAAAAAGCACATATTTTGCCGAAAAATATATTGAAATTACTGGAAGTAGGATTATAATAGAATTATACAAATTGTAAATGTAATCGCTCTATTTACAATTTGTGTGTACCTGAATTTATAGAATGTAGTTACTTTGAACCAAAAACCAAGTATACATATGCAAATAGTATAATAATGCTTTATAGACATGTATCGGTCAATGGGTTCATTGTACGAAGGTGGTGATACGGTCTACGCGTTCTAGTCAACGAAGAATTGGAACAAATAAAAAAATATCTACGAGAGGGATGAATTGAAATGAAAACAAACACAGCTAAAGTATTGAAAAAGGGAATCAGTATCGCTTTATCAGGAATGTTGGTCGCGTTATTTGTAGGCAATTATTCTGCACATGCAGCACCAGAAGTCGTTCATAAGACCATACTTGTTAAAGCTGGAGAAGTATACGATGGTAAAGGCAAGACTGTAGTGGCTGATCCCGATACCTTGGGAGACGGAAGCCAGAAAGAGGCTCAAAAGCCTATTTTCAAGCTTGAAAATAATGCAACTCTGAAAAATGTGACCATCGCTGCCCCTGCTGCGGATGGTGTGCATGTATATGGCAACGGAACTATTTCCAACGTAACGTGGGAGGATGTAGGTGAAGATGCCTTGACACTTAAAGAACCAGGCACGGTAAACATTACGGGCGGTGGAGCGTTCCATGCGTACGATAAAGTATTCCAAATTAATGCCGAAGGCACGATTAACATTAAAAACTTTAGAGCCGATGATATCGGAAAGCTGGTTCGCCAACTTGGGGGCTCTACATTCAGAGTGAATATGACTTTGGATAACTCGGATATTTCCAATGTAAAGGACTCGATCCTGAGATCGGACGGTCCTAACAGCAAAGCTAAAATTACGAACACTCGTTATCACAATGTGAAACAATTGTTCAAAGGCTTTAAGTCTGGTAATACGAGCGAGTCCGGCAATACTCAATATTAATCGGTATAGAATAGAGTAAGGATAGGAGTATGGATGTGATAAGGGGCTGCCAACAGGTCGCGTGATCTGCTTGGGCAAGCCCCTTTTTGGGTGCAGCGAGTTACCCCAAGATGATCTGGGCTTCGTTCGGAACGAGGACTGTGATATGATCGTGCTATTACATTTTATACAAAAAAGTTGGGTGGCTATGAATCCTTTTCATCAATATGTGAATGTTGACGGCACCTTAAATGATACGCTGGTGCGGAATCGTGAGGTTTTATATACAGGTACGAATGGCCGGCATGTGGAACGTTTTTACGTGTCTTCCTCTGAAAGTTATATATTTAAACCGCTAACCAACGATGGTCAGGAGGGGCGTGAGAGATGGGTATATGAGCATGTGCTTCCTGCGTTATCACCGATCTATCCTCGATTGCTAGCCTGGTCTGATGCAGGTGCGGATGGCGGAGGAGAATGGATGGTTTTTGAGGACCTTGGTCCGTTACATCATCTACACGCAGACGAAACTTTATTGCGAGCTGTTGGACTTGTTGCATGGTGGCATGCTTTGCCGACGGATCGTTTTGCTGGGATGCCGTTACGGGGACCAAAGCCACTTATTCAGGAGATGGTTTCCGAGCTATACACGCGCAAGCCGGATGTGTTAAAGCTTTGCAGCTCACTGGGTTTATCTAAGCAACAGATGCTGCGTATATATGTACAGCTGGAGCATGTATCTTTTTCACAGCAGCTTGTACTGTCTCATGGTGATCTTCATCCGGGGAACTATGCGCTGAGCGGGGAACGGCTTATGGTACTGGATTGGGAGCATGCTCATCTGAACACACCGCTGTGGGATGTATATCACCTGATCGATATGTCCCATCCGTTGTTTCCCCGACGCATGACGTCCGAATTGCGTATTCGTATGCTGGACACATACGTGGAGCAGCTGGAGCTGTTAGGGAAAAGAGTGGATCGAACGGCATTTATGCTGGAATATGGCATGTTTGCGGTTGTATTTTCGCTCTGGATGCTGTTGTTAATCACAAGTGATTTGCAAAGGATTGGAACGAACCTGCATAGAAACGCCGACAAATGGTCAAAAGAGCAATTAGAGTCCCAGTTGGATGAAACGTTAGCCTGTTTGAACCAATGTGCAGCAATGATGGATTGGGGACAAGCCCAACAATGTAGATAGTAGCTTAAGACATAGACTGTGTTTAGTTAGCTAAAGAAGGTAGGGAATATATCCATGAAAAAAGTCGGTTTAGTCATGAGAAAAATACAATTTGCTGAAGCACAGGGTCCACGTATTTTTGCAGAGCGTCTGAAGCAGATCGGGTTGGAATTGGGGGTGGACATCGTATTTGTATCACCGGAGCGCCATGTGAGCAGCCATGACTGGCTTCCGGGTTATGAGCACGAAAAGGGCGACCTGGTCAACTATGACGTCGTACTGGACCAACTCCATGAGCAGCAGATTGAGCACGTTATTTATACGGTATCTGGCTTTACCTATTTGAATATGTTTTTTAAAAACAGCGTGCTTTTTCCGCATAGTTTTCCTGATCCGGCGCTTACAGGCTATGAGATGATGAAGCCTTTTTATCAGATCGTGGACAAGGCTATTGTACAGACTGCCTTTCTCAAGCAGGAGATGGCTTCGAAGTTTGGCGTAACCGATGTGACAGTCATCCCGATCGGATTCAATGAGCGTCTGGTGGAAAAGCATTTTGATCCCTCGCAAGTGGTAGAGAACCGGGTGATGTGGATTGGTAGAGATGAGGAGAACCGACGTCCGGATTTGGTGCTGGAGTATGCGAGGCATAATCCTGACAAGGATGTCTATATGGTATTTGGCGGTGAACGCTACAAGGAAAGTATGAAGAAGTACGATATCCCGGACAATGTTAAACTTCAATTTGCGTTGACGCAAGATGAGGTGTTTGCACTGATGAACACGGCGAAGGTGTATTGGAGCTGCTCCAAATTCGATACATTCGCAATGCCGCTGACCGAAGCGCTCGCTATGGGGAAAATCGTCGTGAAGCCAGAGCATCCTTGCTATGGACATATCAGCTCTACGCATTCTTTTTCAGGGAATGAGAAAAACTGGTTCGAGCTGGTCAATATGGCTGCCGCCTCACCGCGTCGGGTTTCTACAGAAAATCAGGCATACGCCATGGAACAGTTTTCAAGTCAGGTGATGAAGCAGGGCTATCGGGACTTTTTTGATCATTGGTTAAGCTGAACGGCGAGGCAAAATACTATGGTTGCAACAAGCGTCTGAATGTCCAGAGTGAAATAAAAATAACCCGCAAGGGGGTCACTTTTTTTCAAAATGTCCATCTTGCGGGTTACGGTTCATCGTGTTTTTTCAAAGGGGCTTTGTAGTGTTTGCAACCAGGTTGCGCCTTTTATTGGCGAATTCTTTGACTTATCGTTTGGACTTTACTGGAACTGGGGTTCCTTTTTTAAATCGAGTCGGTCTTCTCGGAATTCTGTTAATGCCGGAGTCCTCCGATTTGGAAGGTAACGCTCTACGAGTTGTCTTTGTTGACAGTAAGCTTTGGTTGGTTCTGCTAAACTCAACAGTGTAATTGTCTACAGATGAATCAATGGCAAGTCGGCGCATCCCCACTCGTCTGGATGATCCTCTGCTATCGTTCCAACACCAATGAAAATCATGGCTAGTATTTCTCGGAAGCCGTGTGCGGTACGTGCCACGCCATGTATTTCTGGAGTGATCTTCAGCATAATAATAGAATGTGGTTCCCCCTACAGACCCGCTCCATATTTCTCTCGTATCACCAGGCTCTAGCCGATACCAGCCCATTTTAGAATAATTCATGCGATGACAGTCGGAATCAGGATAAGCATAGGCAGCATAGATGGTGTTACTCGTGTTGTTTGTAAAAAAAAGGCTCATCATATACACTTCTTTCCTCGTAAATTTGTATTGCAATGCATACTATGAGGAATTTAGAAGAAGAGAGTGGACAATATCTCTCAATCTATGAAAAATGAACCAATCGTTTACGTCCAACTTGCTGTTTTTAGAGATATGCCGCCATTTATTGTTCTCCGGTTGATAACTGTACACTGTCCAACAAACAGAACGATTCTATGACTGTATCTCCGCTGTTGCTTTAATAGGAGCCGTCTTACGATCTACAATGTAGCTAACTATCATGAGTAGCAGGCCGCCGACAGTGATTAGCGATGCAACCCATGGAATAGCGGCTAGCCCCATTTGATTAATAACGACTCCACCGATAAAAGCGCCGCCTGCGTTACCCAGATTCAATGCGGAATGGCTGGAGGTAGAAGCAAGCAGAGGAGCCTCATAGGCCAAATTCATGATGCGAACCTGAATACCCGGCATGATGCCGAACGCAGCAATGCCCCAGATAAAGACTGTGATGACGGCCAATACCTTGCTTTGAAGCGTAAATGTCAGAATGGCCAAAATAATAGCCAGTACAGCATAGTTTGCGATCAGAGATGGAAGTAGTTTCCAATCTGCAAGCTTGCCGCCAACGATATTGCCGATCGTTACCCCTAGGCCAAACAGGACGAGAATCCAGGTAATGCTATGTTCGGCAAAGCCACTAATGTCCGTAAGCAAAGGCGTAATGTACGTAAAGACAGTGAACAGACTACCACAACCGACTGCACCTGTGAGCAGCATCAGCAGCACTTTTGGATTAAACAGGCTTTTGACTTCTTGTTGGAGACTGGAAGGCTTGTCCTGGTGAATTACCGGAATGTAACGAATGATACCAAAGAGAGAAATCAAGCCGATGACCACAATAGCTCCAAAGGAAGCACGCCAGCCGAGTTGTTGTCCGATAAAGGTTCCAAAGGGCACACCAATAATGTTCGCCACGGTCAAGCCGGTCAGCACCATAGAAATGGCACCCGCGCGCTTGTCAGGACGAACCAGTCGGGCAGCGATCAGGGAACCGGCTCCCAAAAAGGTTCCGTGCGATAATGCAGTAGCCATACGGGCCGCAATCAGAAATTCGTAATTGGGAGCAATGACGGAAAAAAGATTGCCTAAAATGAATATGGTCATTAGTAGGCATAGCAGCTTTTTCTGCGGAACCTTATGGGTTAATACAGTAAGCACAGGCGCACCAATGGCTACACCAAGCGCGTAACTGGTGATTAACTGCCCGGCTTGCGGAATCGTAACATGAAGATCATGGGCTACATTGGGCAGAAGTCCCATAATGACGAATTCGGTCATGCCGATGGCGAAGGCACCAAGGGTCAACCATAGCAAGGAGGGGGGAAAGCGATTTGCTGTCATATTTTCTTGATTACTCATAAGTGTCTTGTATCCTCCTGGAAAAATAGTAATGCGAGTATATCATTACAGGCGATATCTGGCGACCCATTTTGCAAGAATTTTACATACTAAGTTGATGGGTTTTATGTAATTTACAAAAGCGACAGGTAGGAAGGAGCCAAGTATGTTATTTTGGTAGTATGATATTAAGATCGTAAATAACGCTGTAAGGAACGATCTAAGGAGGATACAACGATGGCACCTAAAGTGGTACATAGTATTACAGATTTAATAGGAGATACACCTTGTGTAAGACTCCAACGGCTCACAGGGCCGCAGGATGCGGAAGTGTATGTGAAGCTGGAGTATTTTAATCCAAGCGGCAGTGTTAAAGATCGGGCGGCGGGCAACCTGATTGCCGAGGCTGAAAAGGCAGGACATCTAAAGCCGGGAGGCACCATTATTGAGCCGACGAGTGGCAACACGGGAATTGGTCTTGCGATGAATGCGGCAGCCCGAGGTTACCGTGCAATTTTGGTGATGCCCTCGAATATGACGAAGGAACGGATCAATATTTTGAAAGCCTACGGGGCTGAGGTCGTACTGACACCAGCGGAAGAACGGATGCCAGGAGCGATTCGCAAGGCACTCGAACTGGGGGCTGAAATTGAAGGGAGCTTTATCCCGCATCAATTTGAAAATGAGGCAAATCCCGATATCCACCGCACGACGACGGCACTGGAAATTTTGGAACAGACGGAAGGGAAGCTGGATGTGTTCGTCGCTTCTTCGGGAACGGGCGGTACCATTACGGGAACAGGTGAAGTGCTACGTCAGCATTTGCCGGATCTGCGGATTGTTGTAGTTGAGCCGAAGGGTTCGCCAGTGCTATCTGGAGGAAAACCCGGTCCACATAAGCTGGTTGGCACCAGTCCAGGCTTTGTTCCCACCGTGCTGAATACGGAAGTGTATGACGAAATCGTGCAGGTTTCCGATGAGGATGCGATTGCAATGACACGGGCGATTGCTGCCCAGGAAGGGATTCTGGTTGGTCCCTCTAGCGGAGCTACGATATGGACGGCGATTCAGGAAGCGCGGCGTTTGGGAGCAGGCAAACGGGTACTTTGCATTGCCCCGGATACCGGAGAACGTTATCTGAGCATGGGGATATTCGGATAAAAAGATGTGGATGGGGACCAAAGTGATACACGACCGTAAGTAAGTGGTAAAATAGGTGTGTGATAGCG